>Ga0207842_1000004_pt1 | contig 272472 bp, 261 predicted proteins | sample HigsolmetaGSP19D_FD_184847 | JGI IMG/M metagenome (GOLD analysis project Ga0207842, IMG submission 184847) | High solid enriched microbial communities from the Joint BioEnergy Institute, USA - SP1-9-D (SPAdes) | ecosystem: Engineered > Bioreactor > SSF (Solid state fermentation) > Aerobic >... | reverse complement strand
CATTCAAAAAGTATCGAAAAAGAATTGAAACGTTATTTTCTCAACTATGTGATCAGTTTATGATTAGACGAAATTATGCAAAGACTTTCGAAGGGTTTAAAACCAGAATTTTAGCTAAAATTACTGCACTTACTGTGGTTCAGTACATTAATAAAACATACTTTAATCGAAATATTAATAATCTAAAAACTCAAATTATTTAAAATGCACAACGGGTACTTTATAATATTTTAAAACATAATGAGCATAATCATCACCTTTTTTGATATAAAATAGGGTTTTAAAATCTTTAGAATTTATATTTCTTTTTTCGAAAAATTTTTCACTTTCTTTAATTAAATTAGAGTGAATTATCTGTTCATTTTCACAAGAATTAAATAAGAGAAATGTAAAAAGTATCAGAATAAAATATTTCATATTGGATTTATTGTTTATAAAAATATTATTTTTTTATAAACTTTAAAATTTCGTTCGATTCTTTTGTTTTTATATAATAAATTCCAGAAGCTAAGCTTTGACAATCAATCGTTATATTTGATTGATTATTAATACGAACCGATTGTACACTTTGTCCAACTGAATTGTAAATGAAAAGTATATTATTTTGAGTATTTAATTGTGTTTTATCAATACCAATTATAATTTTATCATTCGTAATATTTGCTGATTTTAACCAGATAAAAGGTTTTGATTCAATTGATTTTGTGCTCAAATTCTCATGAATTTTAAATTGCATGACAACAGGTAAATGATCACTCATATTGTACAAATTAGTTCGTAGAGTTTGAGAGTAAATGCCCGTACAATCAGGATCTTTAACGTCTTTATTCAAACAATCTCCATTATTTCCATACGCTTTATAACTATCGTTTATAAAAGAAAAACGTGAGCTGTTTTTGAAATTTTCACTCATCACAATAAAATCAAAGCGATCGTCCAAACCGCCACTTGCCCCTGCATTAGTTCCGCTTCCAAAACCTATGTTAGAAACGCGTGTACTTTGTGTATGTAAATAACTAAAAGCTGGATTGTCTTGCCAATTTCCAAGTGCATTTAATGGATCAATCATCAAAATAGCATTTGCCGGATTGATAATTTCTTGATAAGCTGGTTCTGATGAATTATAAAAATTAAAATCTCCAGCAAAAAGAACATATGTATTAGGTTGCGTTAATTTTTTCAAGGATTTTGTGACTTCTTGCACCATTTCCAAACGCATTTGACGATTTGCAGGTCCTGTACTTGATTTTAGATGCGCAACAAAAACTTCTAAATGAATGGGATCGTTTGAAGTAATATTTAATTGAAAAGAATATTGATTGATGTCGCGATAAACTGTTGGGATTTTTTGTTGATTAACCAACGTCAATTTACGTGTATTATAAAAAACCATTGTTTGTAACGGATCATCTAATTTCGTTGTATCAGCCACAAAAAGTGCGCGAGCAAATTTATCAGGTTGATTTTGCAAAGATGTATTTAAGATTAAATCAGCGCCATTTTCTGTTACTAATTCACAAATCATAAATAAATCTGGTTTGTATTCGTCTAAAATATCTCTTAAGATCAATTGACGATTTTGAGGAAGTGAATTCGGAAATTTGAACACATTATAAAACATTGTATTTAATGTTTCTTGTGAAAAAATAGAAACCGAAAGGATTAAAAATAAAAGGAGTAAATTTTTTTTCATATCAATTGATTTTAGTTTTACACTTCAACTTTTTTTAAATCTAAGAAATTAATTTAGAATATTTTAAAGTTACTTATTATCAATTGAATAAAAAAAATATTCTTTTAATTAAAAATATAATTGGTTTAATATCAAATAAAAAATCCAGTTCTTTTCGAAACTGGATTTTTGAAATATTTTATGAACGAGCTCGTCTGAAATATAAAAACAAAGTTAGTAATCCGAAGACGATGTTTGGTATCCACGAGGCGACAAGTGGCGAAACATATCCTTTTTCGGAAAACGTAGACGTTGTTTGCGAGAAGAAAATGTAGACAAACGCTAACGAAATACCAACTGCAAGATTGATTCCGATTCCTCCACGACGTTTTTTAGATGAAAGCGATAGAGCCAAAAGTGTCAAAATAATAGTTGAAAATGGACCGCTCAAACGGTTATTTAATTCATTTTCGTATGTATTTACATTGGCAGAACCTTTTGCTTTTTGTTTCTGAATAAATTCATTTAATTCGAAGGTATTCATTGTTTCGGCAACATATTCTTCTGGTAAAATTTCGTCAGGAGAAGCTGGTAACTTCAAATTTGTATTGGCTTCGTAATTTAACTTTTCAGTTTTATCCTTGTTAATTTCGCGTGTGTAAACACTCATTAATGCATAAGTAGAATCTTTATCATTCCAATTAAAACTTGAAGCGATGATTTGTTTTTTCAACTCAGTCGAATCAAATTTTTGATACATAAAAGAACTTCCTAATTTTTCAGTTCTGTCATAACTATCCACAAAAACAAACTCATCAGGAGAAATTTGCGAACCGATACGTTGTCGTTTGTAATATTCTTCCTTGTCGTTATTACTCAATAAATGGGTATATTGGTATTTATTTTTTTTAATATTTGCCCAAGGTAAAACTACATTTCCTACTAATAAAGCGGAAATTGCTAAAAATATAGCAACCCAAATATATGGAAGTGTAAATCGATAAAAACTAATACCACCCGAAAGCACACCTACAATTTCGGTTTGCATCGTCAGTCGTGATGTAAAATAGATCACAGTGATAAAAACGGCAATTGGTAAAAAGGTGTTAATAATCCAAATAGACCAATAAGGGTAAAATTGGGTTAAAGCCGAAAAAGCTGTAGAACCACTATCATTAATACGTCCTAATTTTTGACTAAGATCGACAATAACAGCGATAGTAGACAAAATCAAAACCATGAAGATAAAGGTTCCGATAAAGTTTCGGATGATGTATTTATCAATTATTTTCAAACTACAGACGTTGTTTTAATTGTGGAACAATTTGTTCTTTCCATTGAGCGAAATCTCCTGCTAAAATATGCTGTCTTGCAACTCTTACCAAATCTAAATAAAACGCAAGGTTATGAACAGATGCAATTTGTTTTCCTAAAGCTTCGTTGGCATTGAACAAATGACGAACATAGGCTTTTGTGTAATAACTATCCACATAGCTAGTCCCGTTTTCGTCTAATGGTTCAAAACAATCTTTCCATTTTGCATTTTTCATATTCATAACACCATTCCACGTGAACAACATGGCGTTACGTGCATTACGCGTTGGCATAACACAGTCGAACATATCAACTCCTAAAGCAATACATTCGATGATATTCCAAGGTGTTCCAACTCCCATTAAATAACGAGGTTTATCTTGCGGAAGAATTTCTGTTACGATATCCGTCATTTCGTACATCACAGGTTCTGGTTCACCAACAGATAATCCACCAATAGCATTTCCTTCTGCACCGAAATCCGCAATATATTTTGCTGATTCTTGACGCAAATCTTTGAAATCATTTCCTTGTACAATTGGGAAAAGCGTTTGTTTGTGATCGTAATATTCAGGATTATTGTTTAACCAAGTTCTACAACGCTCCAACCAACGATGTGTCATGTGCATAGCACGTTTTGCATCGTGATATTTTGCTGGAATTCCTGTTAATTCATCAAAAGCCATAAAAATATCAGCTCCGATATAACGTTGAATTTCCATTGATTTTTCTGGCGTAAACATGTGGTAAGAACCATCGATATGCGATTTGAAACGCACACCTTCTTCAGATTTTTTACGACTTGTCGCTAAAGAATACACTTGGAATCCTCCAGAATCTGTTAAGATTGGTTTTTGCCAATTCATAAATTTATGTAATCCGCCCGCTCTGTGCAAAATATCAGTTCCTGGACGCAAATACAAATGATAAGTATTTCCAAGAATGATTTGGGCTTTAATATCTTCTTCTAATTCACGTTGGTGAACAGATTTTACTGTACCAACTGTACCAACTGGCATAAAAATAGGTGTTTCGATTTTACCATGATCGGTTTCTACAACACCAGCTCTTGCCTTAGAAAATTCGTCTTTTTTATCGATTGAAAATTTCATAGTGTGCAAAGATATTAATTGTTTAGCTTGTTGCGAGTTGGTTTCGAAAAAAATAACAAAAAAATAAGGATAAAGTTGTCTTTACCCTTATTTAGAAATTTTATGAAATGATTATTTTGTGAAACGTAATGACATTTTGCGGTCAGAAGCTCTTTCTGTGTCAGAAGCTGTTTCAGCTACTTTTGCAAATTCTTCTCCGTAACCTTCGGCAGCAATAACTTGCGCACCAACACCACGTTTTGTTAATTCAGCTTTTAAGTAATCTGCTCTTTTTTGAGAGATTTCTTTGTTTTTCGCATCATCACCAACTTTATCTGTGTATGCTCCAAGTTTAATTTTTGCAGTTGGATATTTTTTCAAAATTGCAGCAACATTATCTAATTGAACGTCAGAACCTGGCTCTAATTGATCTGTTTTACCAAAAACGAAGTTGACATTATCAAAGTTGAACCATTTTTCTTTCAATTGATCTTCTGTCATTGTTGCAAAATCTGGCGCTTTGATAAATTTGATAATTTGATCTTCTAATCCATTTGCGTATCCTTTCAAAGCAACACCATCTAAATCGATATCAGATAATTCTTTTGGCGCAGCGTTTAGAGAATCAGTATTCAATGAATCAACTACAATTTCAGTTTCTTCTGTAACAACTGTTTTTTCTTCGTCTTTATTACATTTTTTTAATAAGAAAAAGGCTGCTAAAGCAAGTAGGATCAATGGAATTAACCATTTCCAAAAACCTCCGCCACCATTGTTGTTATGAGTTTCTGCGTAAGCATCAACTGGCGCTACATAAGGTTTTTCTTCCGGTTCTACATCAACTACTTTTCTTGTTTCTGTAATAGTTTCAGTTACATGATCTTTTGCAACATCTATTGTTTCAGTGATTTTAGGCGCATCATTAAACATTGTTCCTAAACCTAAAGCTCCAAGTCCTAAACCAGTTGGAATTAATCCTAAAATTTTATCTTTAATTCCTCCTAAAGATGAAAAGAAATCAGCTTCTGTTACATTGTTAAATTCGGCTTCTTTTCCAATGGATCCAAAGGTTGTTAAAGCTGTTAAGTCTAATAATTTTGAAGATGAACCTGTCGAAATCCCTGCATATTCAGCAATTTTAGAAACGATTGGTTGCGCATTTGAACCAAAAATAACATTGATTAATTCTTTGATCGTGTCTGGTGTTTCTTGTTCTGTAGAGATATTTGCTAATCCACGAGAAGCACCAAAAGATTTGATGGTATGAAATAAACCAGTTGTTGAATTCTTTTTTTCTAAAACACCTCCTAAAAGAATAGGAATAAATGCATTGATTGCTTTAGAAATTCCCGATTCATTTTCACCTAATTCTGATGAAGTTTTCGAGATCAAATCTGGGGTAATATACCCTTTTACTAATTCAATAATGTTCATAGATTTTAATTTTTAATTATAGTCCTTTTTTAGTTGTAATTTATTATTAACGAATATTGTACCAATATTCATGTTTATTAAAAATAGTTAAAAAAAATGATAATTTTTCTATTTTTTTGAAAAGATGTTAGATTGGAACTAATTTTATCAACTGAATTACTAATAAAAAGAATAATTATGCAAGAGCAAGACAAAGTAGATAGTTTGCAAGATGTAATAACAACACCATTTAAGGATTTAGAAAACTTTACACAATGGTTATTAACGAAAGGTTCTGAAGTTGGATGGAGCTTAGTTTCTGCTTTATTAACCTTAATAATTGGTTTTTGGGTAACAGGTAAACTTGTCAAGTTAATCGAAAAAAGAATGGTTGCACGAAATGTCGATTTATCAATTCGCACGTTTTTAATTCCAATTCTTAATATATTATTCAAAGCTATTGTATTAACTTTTGTTGTAGGGCGATTAGGTTTTAATGCTTCTGGTTTTGTTGCAGCTTTAGGAGGTGTTGGTTTAGCAGTTGGTTTAGCTTTACAAGGATCTTTGTCAAATTTTGCAGCAGGAATTTTAATTATTCTTTTCAAACCTTTTAAAGTTGGGGATTATATAGTATCGCAAGGAAATGAAGGAAGTGTAGAGTCGATAAATTTACTAAATACAGTAATTGCAACTGCAAAAGGACAGATCATAACTTTGCCAAACGGAAATTTATTTAACAATCCAATTACCAATTATTCTGTAAAAGAATATCGTCGATTAGATGTAAATGTTGGTATTTCTTATGATGATGATTTTGACAAAGCGCGCGAAGTTTTGTTGAATGTTTTAGAGAAAAATGAATTGGTTGATGATACACAATCTAAAACGGTTGAGATTCTAGAATTTGCTGCAAGTTCTGTGAATTTGGCTGTGCGTTGTTATGTGAAAAATAGTGATTATTGGACGGCTTATTGGCAATTGTATCGCGCGGTGAAATATGCGTTAGACGACAATAATATCTCGATGCCTTATCCACATACAGAAATGATTATTAAAAACGAATCGAACTCGTCAACAATTCCTTTCGAGAACAAAGATTAATGAAGTATTTACTTACCATATTATCAATTTTTTCGTCTGTGCATCTTTTTGCGCAGACCGAATTAATTGAGAAACATCTCAATTCAGATTTCTATTCCACTCAATTCACGGGATTTTATTTGTATGATCCAATTACGAAAGAAGAAATTTATAATTATAACGGAAACAAATTTTTTATTCCAGCTTCTAACACCAAAATTTTTACGTTGTATACAGCGATGAAAATGTTAAATGATTCGATTCCTGCATTCAAATATCAGTTGATTGGTGACGAATTGCATATCGAAGGAACTGGAGATCCAACTTTTTTGCATCCAAAATATAAAAATACACGAGCGTTAGATTTCCTGAAAAATAATGGTTCTAAAATTGTTTTTCATTGGAATAATTTCGACGAAGAATCTTTTTTACCAGGTTGGACTTGGGACGATTTTAGAAAAGATTATGCACCAGAAAGAAGTCAGTTTCCGATTCATGAAAATTTAGTTTCAATTTCGAAAAATGGAAGTTCAATCAAAACATTTCCGACATATTTTGAAGAATTAACAGAAATTAGAGAAATGCCAGAGCCGAGGAATTTCTATGACAATAAATTTTATATCAGCAATAAAAAACGAACAGAAAAAGTTCCTTTTATTGTGAATGAAATGGTGATAGAAAAATCGTTGTCGCAAATTTTGGGAAAACCTGTTGATATGGTCAAAACGCCAATGGTTAATAATCCGAAAGTGTTTTATAGTCAGAAATCAGATGATGTTTACCGCGAAATGATGGAAAATAGCGATAATTTTTTGGCAGAACATTTATTGATTTTAGCTTCGAGTACTTTACCAGGAAAACTGAGCGCTTCTGAAACGATTACCTTTTCGAAAAGATATTTGTTGAATGATTTGAAACAACAACCAGAATGGTTTGACGGTTCGGGATTATCGCGTTATAATTTGTTTACACCACAAAGTTTTGCACAAGTTTTAGGGAAAATGTATAACGAATTTCCTGAGCAACGTTTGTTTTCTATTTTCCCAATCGGTGGTAAAACGGGAACAATCAAAAATAGATACAAAGATTCGGCGCAACCTTATATTTATGCCAAAACAGGAACGTTGAACAATAATGTAACGTTGAGTGGTTATTTGAAAACGAAATCTGGAAGAACGTTAATTTTTAGTTTGATGAATAATAATTCAATCAAAGATTTATCTTGGATTCGAAATGAGAATGAAAAGTTATTGCGAATTATTAGAGATAATTATTAAGCATATTTGAAATAAAAAAGCCTTCCAAAATCGGAAGGCTTTTGCTTTATTAGAAAGACATCTTTATGGTGTCGTTATTTCCTGTTAATACTTTTGTGTCTTTTTTATTTTTGACATCAAAGGTTACAATGTTTTGTTGATCATTAAAAATATCTGTCAACAAAGCTACTTTTAGTTCTATCGAGTTGATATTAGAAATTTTATCAAACTTAAAAAAAACTCGTGTCGATTTATCATTTACCTGATAACCATAATAAGAAGTTCCCAAAGCTTTACCATTTACTTTGACATCAACTTTACTATTTACATACGCTTTCAACTTGTTTTCGAAGTTAGATTTGTTCGAAACATCTGCACCAACGGCTTTTTCCAACTGATTGGTAAATGAACGTGCAGTGATATTTAAAGTTCCGGTTTCTTGTTCGTAATCAACCTTGATATTTGCTGTATGAAAATCTTGAGCGTTTAGGTTAAAAGTTACTAAAACCAAAAGCAAAGAGAATAGATATTTTATATATTTCATTTTATTTCTTAGTTTGTACAAGTCTATTTCAAATCGAGTGCCAAAGATTCTTAAAATTTAAAAGAAAGCTTTAGCGACTTGTTAATAACGAAATTAGAATAAAAAAATTATAAATCACATAAAAATATAAAAAGAGTATTAATAACTTAATACTCTTTTCTATGAATTTATTCTAAATTTTTAAGCAAACCAAACATGGTAAGGAATTCTACTTAAAATACAAACTAAACCAATAATTGCAAAGACTGCAACGCTCATTGGTACAGTTGTAGATCGTTTCAATTTTGCATTCGCAATTGTCATAAAAACAACACCTGCAATCATCATCATAGGGTGTTCAACAAAAGTTAATCTCAAGCCAGAATCTTTCATTATTCCTGATGGTTCCAAAGCAGAAAACATCATAATATAGTAGACTAATCCAAGTAATAATTGAACGTGAAAAGTAATGGTTGTAAATAACCCGATTTTTTTAATTGTTGCGTTTGTATCTTTTTTAGAAATCGCATAAATTAATGTTGAAATCACAAAGATAACGCCCATCAAAATCACAAGATAAGCCCAGCCACTATGAAATTGTTTGATAAAATCCATTTTTCTAATTTTAGTTTTTCAATACAAAAATAATAAACCTTTTTACATAAATACTATTTGATGATATTTATGTGTTTTCAGAACAGTTTTTTAGATTAATCAAAATCTCGTAATTTCGCGCAAAATATATCCGAAATGGGAAAAGATAAAATCAGAAGATTTAACGAAAATAAAACTTTTCAGAATGTTGTGCAACCGACACGAGAAGAGGCGATTAACGAGTTTGCATTAAAAGGAAATTGGAACAAAGAATTTTTCAAGAACGATAATCCAATTGTGTTAGAACTTGGATGCGGAAAAGGAGAATATACAGTTGCAATGGCACGTCGTGACAAGGATCGTAATTTTATCGGAGTAGATATTAAAGGATCAAGATTTTGGCGTGGTGCTAAGACTTGTTTGGATGAAGGAATTGAAAATGCTGGATTTCTTCGAACTCAAATCGAAATTATCGATCATCTTTTTGCTGAAAATGAAGTGAGTGAAATTTGGATTACTTTCCCAGATCCACAAATCAAATACAGAAGAACAAAACATCGTTTAACAGATCCTGAATTTTTGAGACGTTATAATACTATCTTGAAACCAGAAGGAACAGTAAACTTAAAAACGGATTCTGAATTTTTACACGGATATACACATGGTGTTATTCACATCGAAGGGCACGAAGTGATTCGTTCTACACACGATGTTTATCACCCAGATCATTCGGATATTCCAGCAATTGTAACAGCTGTACAAACATATTATGAATCGAAATTTTTGGAAGAAGGTAAAAAGATTACCTATATAAAATTTCAATTAAAATATTAATAAAAAAATCCATCTTTTGATGGATTTTTTTATTTGAAATAAATTTGATAAAAGTTTATTAATCATATATTTGTTTTACACTAATATGATTTTTTATGAAAACTAAACTTTTACTACTTACCACATTTTTATTGAATGGGCTTTATTCTTTTGCGCAATCCAGAGAAAATTTCATTTTTGCGACAATGGAGACTGAGAATGCCGCTTTTTTACAAAAAAATCATGCGGATTCTATTGAAATAATTTCTTCAAAAAATAATTTTTCTGCTATTTATTTTCATCCAGAAATTGCTGAAAGTTTACATGGGAAATTTGCCCATGGACATGGTTATATTTTTAGAAATTCGAAAGAAGATGCACTACAATCACTTCAAGAAAAGCCATCTCAGAAAAAAGCACCTTTCAATTATACAATATCAGAACAAGCTTTTATAACTACGGCATTGAATGATGTTGATGTCAAAGAAATTGAGAAAACAATTTTGATGTTAGAAGATTTCAAAACGCGTTATCATACACGACAAGAAGCAAATAATGCGGTTCTTAAATTGAAGGAAGTTTGGGTGAAAATGATTGCTGATGCAGGACGAACTGACGTATTTGTAAGAATCGTTGATCATGTGAATACGCCAATGAAGTCGTTGATTTTGACTTTTAATGGAATTGAAAAGAAAGATGAATTTGTGATTATTGGAGGTCATGCCGATTCGACTGTTGGTTGGAATGCAAATCAAACTTTTGCACCAGGAGCAGATGATAATGCATCTGGAATTGCAATAATTACAGAAGTTTTGCGTGTGTTGTTAAAAAATAATTTCAAACCGCAACGAACTACCGAAATTATGGCTTATGCAGCAGAAGAAATAGGTTTGGTAGGGTCGAAAGAAATTGCGCAGAAATACGCTTCGGAGAATAAAAATGTAATAGGTTATGTACAATTTGATATGACGAATTACAAAGGTTCTGCAAAGGATGTTATTTTGATGACGGATGCTTATTGTGATGCAAATCTCAATTCGTTTTTGATGAAATTGATGTACGAATATAACACAACTGGTTTGCATCAATTTACATATGATACGTCAAAATGTGGTTATGGATGTTCTGATCATTTTAGTTGGTACGAAAATGGTTTTGCAGCAACTTTACCTTTTGAAGCTAAAATGGGAGAAGATAATCCTTATATACATTCTGTAAACGATACCTATGCTTCAATGGGAAGTACGTCTACACACGCAGCAAAATTTACGAAATTAGGAATTGAATATGTGGTTGAAGCGGCTAAGACCTCAACTTTAGGAACAAATGATGTCGATAAAAATTCGTCTAAAATTTTTGTTTCAAATAAAATATTGAGTTATCAACTAAATTTTAATGCATCAATTTCGATAAAAATTATAGATGCAACTGGACGAACTGTTAAAATGTTTAATTCTGATCAATCAAACGGAAGTGTAAATTTGTCTAATTTATCAACAGGGTTTTATATAGCTACAATTAATGACAATCAAGGAAATTCTATTTCTCATAAATTTGTATTGAAGTAAAATTCAAACGAAATAAAAAACAAAAAGCAAGCTTAATTTAGCTTGCTTTATATTTTTAAAATTTATCTAAATCTTAGTTATTCAAACTTTGTAAGTAAGAAACCCAACCTAAAGTTTGGTATTCTTTAGCTGCAGTTTTTACATCAGCAGCTTTGTAAATTCCACGACCAACAATCATAAAGTCTGTGTGGTAATTTTTGAAAACCAATTCAGGCGTATTGTACTGTTGTCCTTTATTATCTCCAGTCGAAGAAATATTAACACCAGGTGTAAACAACAACAAGTTATCAGGAACTTGGCGTTGCGCAACAGCTCCCAAAACATTTCCAGATTGTTCCGAAACATTAATTGCTTTTGTAAAGTAATAATCGTCTGTCAATGTTCCTTTCGAAGACATTTCTACAATTGTGATTACGCCTGTATTTTCGAAAACTTTTAATGATTCTAAACCTCCAATTGGATGAACAGTTACTAAATCTGCCCAATCAGAAATTTTATAAATCGATTTCTTGAATTGTAATTCTTGTGTATTTCCGATATCACCAAATTTACGGTCTTCGAATAATAAGAATTCTTTTTCGCGTGCGATTTTTTTCAATTCAACAATTAAATTGTCCGAAAAATCTTGAATAATATCTGAATGTAATTTTAAAGCAACAACATGATCACCAACTTTACCAGCGAAATCAATAATTTCTTCAGAAGTAATTAAATCAGCAGAAGCAATCAAGTTAGATTGTTTTTTAAGTGCTAATTCAACTAAACGTTTTCCAACTGGATGTACAATTTTTTTGTTTTCCAATGCAATACGTTGTTTTGCAGGAGCCGCTTCTGGAGGTGAAGCTAAAAAGTCTTTGATTTTTTTCGCTTCATCATCACTCAAACGGTGATATTTATGTAAAATATCGATTACTTCGTGAATTGTAAATAACGTTTTCACGTTGTACCCTTGTTCTTTTAATTTGTCTGAACCACCTTGTGCACGGTCTAAAACAACAACCAAATCTTTTACACGTAAACCTTCGCGTTCAACTTGATCTATTGTTTCTAACAAAGATTGTCCAGAAGTAATCACATCTTCTACCAAAAGACAAGATTGTCCTTCTGCAAAAACACCTTCTACCATACGTTTAGTACCGTAACCTTTGTTTTCTTTACGTTTGATAATCAAAGGAATATTCGATGTTAAACTCATTGTAGTCGCCATTGGCAAAGCTGCATAAGGCACACCACAAATCAAGTCGTATTCTACATCTTCAACTAAATCTAATAAATTGTTTGCTAAAGTTTTTAGTAATTGTGGACTCGAAGCTAAAGGTCTTAAGTCGACATAGAAAGGAGATTCTATACCACTTTTTAAAGTAAAATTTCCAAATTTTATAATTCCCAGCTCGTAAGCTTTCAATAAAAAATCTTCTCTTGGTTGCATCTGTGTAATGTTTGAGCAAAGTTAATAGGTTTTTGAGTCATTTATGGCATTTTCACGAAAATTAATTTTAAGATGAATAAAAATTGAATATTTATACTGATTTGATTTATAATTTGTTCGAAAAATGAAATATTATGTATTTAAAATAAATGAAAATTTTTAATTAATGTTATTTTTTATTGAATCAATAGTACATCTTATGTTTTCTAAATCTTCTTCGCTATTAAATGTAAAATTATCACCAAAAGGATCAATAGCTCTTGATATAAAAAAGAACTTTTTGTTATTTATTTTGATATAATTTAAATATGGAAGTACAAATTGATTAATTTCTTGAACTTCATTAAGATTAAATGTTTTTTTTGAAAATACTTTTTTAATTGTAAGTTGGTTAATGTTATTATCTAACACTATTTCATTAATCTGATAATTAATCCGAATAAAAACACATAAAATTAGTATAAATGAAATACAAAAAATCAAGACATCATATTTATTTTTTACAATTATTTCGTCTAAATAAGTGAAAATAATTACTGAAGTAAATAGAATTAATATGTTTAAAACAATTATAATAAGCACATTATAAAAACTATTATATTTTCTACTAATATATTCTTTCATTTATAAGAATTAAATATTTACGTAAAAATATAATTTTTATGTAATTCAGAAAAGAAGTTTTCGTTCTACATTTTATAATAAAACTTCATAAAATAACTTTACTTTTGAAATCTATACAAACACAAATGAAAAAATATATATTCGCTAGCATCGCTTTTGTAAGTATGTTGGTTTCGGCACAAGAAACACCTTTCAAATTTAAGGAATTAGTTAATAATTCTGCACTTCCTATTATTTCGCAAGGAAAAACGGGAACTTGTTGGTCATTTTCGACAACTTCTTTTTTAGAATCGGAAGTGAAGCGTTTGACAGGAAAAGATGTCGATTTATCGGAAATGTATAATGTGCGTTTTACTTATCCTGTAAAAGCGTATAATTATGTATATCGCCAAGGAAAAGCACAGTTTAGTCAAGGAGGTTTGTCGCATGATGTTTTAAATTCGGTTCGTAAAAATGGATTAGTTCCAAACGAAGTTTATGCAGGTTTTGCGAATGGAACAGATGTGAAGCATAACCACGAAATGTTGGTAAAAGATTTGAAAGTTGGATTAGATTCGATTGTAAAAAATCCTAAAAAATATTTAACAGCAGATTGGAAATCAAAATTTGATCAAAAATTGAATGATAAATTAGGTGTTCCTCCAACAAAATTTAAGTTCGAAGGAAAAGAATATACACCACAAGAATTTGCAAAAGCCTTGAAAATAAATCCTGATGATTATGTAACCTTGACATCTTTTCAGCAAGCGCCATATTATTCACAATTTATTTTACAAGTGCCAGATAATTTCTCAAATGGTTCATATTATAATTTACCATTAGATGAATACATGAAAGTATTGGACGAAGCGTTATATAAAGGATATACAGCGGCTTTTGATACAGATGTTTCTGAAAAAACATTTTCTAAAAAATATGGAATGGCAATTTGGCCTTCAGAAGGTTTAGAATCAGATTATTTTGTTCAGATTTTACCTGAAAAATGGGTTTCTGCTGATGAGCGTCAAGCTGCTTTTGAAGATTATTCGACAGAAGACGACCATTTAATGCATATTACGGGAATTTTGAAAGATCAATTGGGAAATCAATATTATGATGTGAAAAATTCTTGGGGAACAACAGATTTAGGAAATAATGGACATATTTATATGTCGAAACCATTTTTCAGAATGAAATCAATTGCTTTTACACTGCACAAAGATGCGTTGTCAAAAGAAGTGAAAAAGCAATTAGGTGTTAAATAAAATCACTCACAAATGAATACATTAGAACAAGCGATAGAAAAGTTAGATTATAAAGGTTATTTGGATGTTGAAATTCCAAAAGGAACTGATTTGATTGCGGAAATCAATAAATTACGCAAAGAGAAAAATGCGGTGATTTTGGCGCATTATTATCAGTCAGGAGAAATTCAGGATTTAGCAGATTATTTAGGTGATTCGTTACAATTGGCACGTGCTGCTGCAAAAACTGAAGCTGATATGATTGTTTTTTGTGGTGTTCATTTTATGGCAGAAGCTGCAAAGATTTTGAACCCTTCTAAAAAAGTTGTTTTACCCGATACAAAAGCGGGTTGTTCTTTAGCAGATTCTTGTTCGGCAGAAGGTTTACGTGGTTTGCGTGAGCAACATCCAAATGCGATTGTAGTGAGTTATATCAATTGTGATGCGGGTGTTAAAGCGGAATCAGATATTATTGTTACTTCTTCTAATGCGGAAGCGATTATTAATTCGTTGCCAGAAGAGCAAGAAATTATTTTTGCTCCAGATCGTAATTTAGGTCGATACTTAAATCAAGTTTGTAATCGCAAAATGATTTTGTGGGACGGTGCTTGTATCGTACATGAGGCGTTTTCTTTGGAAAGAATTGCACAACAAATGGCTGATCATCCAAATGCAAAATTAATTGCGCATCCAGAAGCGCAAGAAGATTTATTGAAATTCGCACATTTCATTGGCTCAACGTCTCGTTTGTTAGATTATGTGGTAAAAAATGATGCGCAAGAATTTATTGTGGCAACGGAAGAAGGAATTTTACACGAAATGCAAAAACTTGCTCCGAATAAAACATTAATTCCAGCTTTGGTTCAAGATGAATCGTGTAATTGTTCTGAATGTTTTTACATGAAATTATCAACATTAGAAAAATTATATCTGTGCATGAAATATGAATTGCCAGAAATTCAAATAGAAGAAGAATTACGAGTTAAAGCGTTAGCTGCAATTAATAGAATGTTAGATTTATCAGAAAAAATCAAATAATGGCTATTCAAGATGTATTAGTCATTGGTTCTGGAATTGCTGGACTTTCGTATGCGTTGAAAATCGCGATTCGAAATCCTGATGCGAAAATTACCATTGTAACCAAAGCAAATAAAGACGAAACCAATACGAAATATGCGCAAGGCGGAGTAGCTGTTGTGAGCGATTTCGAGAAAGATAGTTTCGAGAAACATATCGAAGATACGCTTCGTGCAGGAGATGGTTTGTGTAAGTTGGAAGCGGCTGAGGTTGTCGTAAAAGAAGCACCAGAACGTATCAATGAAATTATAGATTGGGGCGTTCGTTTTGATAAAAATAACGAAGGAATTTATGACCTTGGTCGTGAAGGTGGACATACCGAAAACAGAATTGTTCATCATAAAGATGTGACAGGTTGGGAGATTGAGCGCGCGATGTTAGAAGCAATCAAAGAATATCCAAATATTCAAGTTTTTACGCATCATTTTGTAGTAGATTTGATTACAGAACATCATTTGAATCGTGATATAGCAGAGAAAACAACATGTTTTGGTGCATATATTTTAGATTTGAATACAGATAAAGTTGAACAACATTTAGCCAAAGTAACTTTGTTAGCAACAGGCGGAGTTGGTCATGTTTATAAAAATACGACGAATCCAATCATTGCAACTGGCGATGGAATTGGGTTGGCTCGACGTGCGAAAGCAACCGTTTCGGGAATGCAATTTATTCAGTTTCATCCAACAGCTTTTTACAGCGAATTTGATGGACAGTTATTTCTGATTTCGGAAGCTGTTCGTGGTTTTGGTGCGAAATTGCGTACGAAAGATGGCCAGTTGTTTATGCACAAATATGATGAACGTGAAGAATTGGCTTCTCGTGATATTGTGGCGCGTGCGATTGATAATGAAATGAAATTGCGCGGAGATGATTATGTTTATATTGATTGTCGACACTTAGAGAAAGAAAAATTCTTGGAACATTTCCCTAATATTTACGAAAAATGTAAATCCGAAGGCTACGATATGTTTACCGAATTGGTTCCGGTTGTTCCTGCTTCGCATTATTTGTGTGGTGGAATTGACGTCGATTTAGAAGGAAAAACATCTATCGAGAATTTGTTTGCGGTTGGCGAATGTTCTAATACGGGTTTACATGGTGCAAATCGTTTGGCTTCGAATTCGTTGTTAGAAGCGATGGTTTTTGGTCATCGTGCAGCGTTAAAAACGGTCGATTTATTAAATGATAATCAATTTTCGATTTATAATTTTGAGTTTCCAGAATGGAACGAAGAAGGCATGAAAGTGCAAGAAGAATTAGTATTGATTTCTTATTTACGCAAACAATTACAAGCGATGATGAGCGAATTGGTCGGAATTGTACGAAGCGATAATCGTTTGCAAATTGCACAAAATCGTATCAATGAAATCGAGAAAATGGTCAAAGAAATTTATTATTTTACGATTGTTTCACCTAAAATTTTAGAACTTCGAAATTTGGTTGATGTCGCACATTTAATCATTGAGCAAAGTATCAATCAAAAAGAAAATCGAGGAACTTTTTATAACAAAGATTTTAATTAATGAAGAAATTATTTCTGTTCGTTACATGTTTTGCAATGAGTTTTTCTTTTGCTCAAAATTCGAAAGAAAAACAAAACGTAAGTTTGACTTTTGGTAAAGAAGCCAAGAAAGCGGTTGTGTATTTTGGTTGCGAAAATCTCAAAGAGAATAGCGAGTTACAAGCATGTATGAACAAAAACTTGAGTCAAGATATTCAAACTCAAATTTCATTCTTTTCTAATATTGCTGATTATCTTCATATCGAAACTGCTCAATCTAAATTAGGTTTTAAAATCAATGAAGATGGTAATTTTGGAGATGTCTCGACTGATGGTTCGAATCCAATTTTTAATAGTGTAGCATTGTCTAGTTTAGTTTTGTTGAATAATAAAATGGAGCGAGCTAATCTAAAAATAACTCCTGCAAAAGGAGTTGATGGAAAAGCAGTTGCAATGAAATATACAATGCCTTTGCGTTACGAATCGGCAGAAAAAAATAATGATTTTGAGAAGTTCCCTTCGGAAAATCGTGTATTGTTTACTTTAAAAACTGATGAAGAAACGATTGAAGTAAGAATTGATAAAGAATTTAATTTAACAACTTTTGGTAATAACGGAAGTCGGGAATATTATTTAGGAAAGTTTTCTAATCTTTTCGAAATGGCTTCTATCGATCCTTATGCAACCGCTTTTGATGCGGCTTTCAAATCTGGAGCAATAGATATTACAAAAGGTAAAATTGATGACAAAGAATATAAACTTCAGATCAAAAATTTCTTCGAAAATGATCCTTCAGTACAAGTGTTGATTACTGTTGTGCGCGAAGAAAATGGTACTTGGGCCGAGTATTACGAATACAAAACCAAGAAAGAATTTAATCAATCAAAATTTGCATCCTTAACATATAGATAATGAATTTTCCTCCATATATCACACAAGAAAAATTACAACCTTTTATTCGTCAAGCTTTTTTAGAAGACGTTGGCGATGGCGACCATTCAACGTTAGCGTCGGTTCCGTATGATGCAATTCAAGAAGCGGAACTGAAAGTGAAAGATAACGGAATAATTGCTGGAATTGAATTAGCGAAAATTATTTTTGATACGTTTGATCCATCTTTAAAAATAGAACAATATATAAATGATGGCGATAAAGTACAATTTGGAGATGTTGCTTTCAAAGTAAAAGGATCTTCACAATCAATTTTAACTTGCGAACGATTAGCGTTGAATTGTATGCAGAGAATGTCTGGAATTGCAACTTATGCGCACGAAATGATGGAATTGGTAAGCGGTACAAATGCCAAAATTTTGGATACACGAAAAACAACACCTAATTTCCGAATGATCGAAAAATGGGCAGTTAAAATTGGAGGAGCAGAGAATCATCGTTTTGGTTTATACGATATGGTGATGTTAAAAGATAATCATGTCGATTTTTGTGGAAATATTACAAAAGCGGTTGCGCAAACCAAAGATTATTTGTCAAAACATCATTTACATTTAAAAATAGAAGTGGAAACGCGTAATATGGATGAGGTAAAAGAAGCTTTGGATGCAAATGTAGATTTTATTATGTTGGATAATTTTGATCTTGAAACGATGAAAGAAGCGGTTCAATATATAAATGGGCGAATAAAAACGGAAGCTTCGGGCGGAATTACAAAAGAATCTGTTCGAGCAATTGCCGAAACGGGTGTTGATTTTATTTCTTCTGGTGCGATTATTCATTCCGCTCCCAACTTTGACTTAAGTTTAAAAGCAGTGAAAGCTTAGTTTTTTAACATTTTAATTTTTTTGTTGTAGTAAGAATACTAAATAATAGATTTTAACGTTAGCTATATTGTATTTGAATAATTTATTTTGAAAATTTATTAGTATCAGCTTATAAATAAAAAAGTTATTGGATAATATTTTATTAATACTGATTCTAAATAGTGAAATTTTAATTACTTTTCTCTTTTTAAAATGAAAAATAACAATCTAAAACAAGAAAAAAATGTTAATTTTTAATGTTTTTATTATGTTAAATTTTGATTAAATGTTTAAAAATATTTAAAAATCTTCAATTTTTTTTCATGTAATTTAGTTTATTGTTTGTTTTTAAGGGGGGATTTTATTGATATGATAATTAATATTTAAGTTATTCAAGAAAAGTTTAAAAATTTACCATAATTTAACAATAATCTCATTTAAAGTGTAGAACTTTGCGAAAGTAAACTTTTAAACTATTTCAAAAGATGAGGTTAAACTCAACTAAGCTTTTACTTGTAGGAGCTTTTGCCTTAATGGCATCATTATCTTTCGCCCAAGTTGTTGAACCAACAGATTCTACAAAGGTTGAACAGGACGAAAACGTATCTTTAGGAGAAACATTAATTATTGGTAAAGGAGTTATTGATGTTGCGGAAAACCGTAAAACACCAGTTGCTAACACAATTATCACAAAAGAAGAAATTCAAGATAAAGCTGTTGGTAATGTTGAATTCCCTGAAATCATGAAAAACTCTCCATCTGTATATGTAGCTGACCAAGCTTCTGGATTTGGAGATGCTAAAATGTTTTTACGTGGTTTCGATCAGTCAAACACAGCTTACTTATTAAACGGACAACCAATTAATGGTATGGAAGACGGTAATGTATACTGGTCTAACTGGTCTTCTATGACTGATGTTGCAAACGTTATTGATGTACAACGTGGTTTAGGATCTTCTAAATTAGCTATTTCTTCTGTAGGTGGAACAGTAAATATTGTAACAAAAGCTACAGAATTAAGACAAGGAGGATTTGTTCGTTATGTAGCTGGAAATGACTCTTACCAAAAAGCGACTGTAGGGTATAACACAGGTATGAAAGGTAAATGGGGAGCTTCTATTTTATTAGATTATTGGACTGCTCATCGTAAATATGCACGTGGAACAGGAGGAGAAGGACAATCATATTTTGTGTCTGTTGGGTACAAACCAAATGATCGTCACCAATTCAACTGGATGTTATTTGGAGCACCACAAGAGCATGATCAAAATTACTCTAAGCCTTTAACGACAACTTATAATAAAAATGGATCTGTAAACACTCCAGGTTATGATATGACTGGTCGTAAAGGTAATTCTAACTATGGTTTTTACAATGGAGAACCATTATCGTTAAGAACAAATTATTACCACAAACCAGTAACAAATTTAAACTGGGATTGGACAATTAATGAAAATGCATCTTTATCTACAGTTTTATATGCGTCTATGGGACGTGGTGGAGGAACAGGTAATTTAGGTAGAGGATTATTTAGTTTATCTCAAGATGGCTATAATGTATTTACTCAAGACGGGGCTATTAACTGGAATGAGGTTGAAAGATATAATAAAACTATCGATGGAGGTATTGGTTCAGGAACATCTTCATCATCTTCTAAAGGGATGGTTTTGAGAGCTTCTGTTAATAATCATTTATGGTACGGAGGAGTAACAAACTTCAACTATGATACAAAAACAGGTTGGGCTTTTAACGTAGGAGCAGATGTGCGTTTCTATGAAGGTGATCACTTCCAGCAGGTTGTAAATTATTTAGGATTGAATGGTCGTCAAGAAAATAACAAAAATAGATCAAACAATTTAATAACTAATACATATAAAGCGAAACCATGGGCTTCTTTATTTAATTCAGCTGATAAAGAAGATCGTGTAAACTATGATAATTCTGAGAAAATTAACTATCAAGGTGGTTTTGGACAAGTAGAGTATTCTAATGACATCTTCTCTGCTTTTGTTCAAGGAGCTATTTCTAATCAGTCTTACCAAAAATTTGACCGTTGGAATTATAACGCTGACCACAAAGATGTTGTTAGTGGAGTTGTTTCTTATAAAAATGGAGAGGCAAAATCTAAAGTTCGCAATAAAACTGGATGGAACATTAAAGGAGGTATAGCATTGAATATTACTCAAGAAAACAAAATTTTTGTTAACGCTGGTAAATATTCTCGTCAAGCATTCTTAGATAATGTTTTTATGCAAAATACAGTTAGTTTCATCGATCCAGCAATTGATAACGAAGAGATCTTAGGTTTAGAGGCTGGATATAAATATATGACTCGAAACTTAAATGTTAATATTAATGCTTATTATACTAAGTGGGAAAATCGTGCAGATTCTTATACAGCAAATGGATACTATGTTGGTGAGGATTTTGTTCAACAAGATGTACGTTTCTTATTAACAGGAATTACTCAATTACATAAAGGTATAGAAATAGATTTTAATACAAAAGTTAATAGAGATTGGACTATTAGAGGATATGCTTCATATGGAGATTGGAAATATGATGGTAATGCTAATTATAGAATCCAAGATCAAAATAGTAGCTCAATTGTTATTGACAATAAACCTGTTAATTTAGATGGTGTAAAAGTTGGTAATGCTGCACAATTTACATTTGGTATGGGTACGAAAGTAAATGTAGCTAAAGGATTATCTTTTGATACTGATTTCAACTATTTCGCGAGACTATATGAAAATGTAAATGTAGTTGATATTGTAAAATCAGAACTTAAAGGCAATGATTATTTAAATGTTCCTTTAAGACCATATGCAATTGTTGATTTAGGTGCAACCTATGAATTTAAATTTGGTTCTCAAAAAATTAGATTCAGAGGTAACATTAAAAACTTATTCAATGATCAATACTTATCTCGTAAAGATGGTTATGGTTACTTCTGGGGATTAGGTAGAACTTGGAATGCAGGTGTTACATATAATTTCTAAGATAAATTTTATAAATAATAAAAAGACGAACTTTTATAGTTCGTCTTTTTTTTGTGTTTACCTTTGATGAAAATTTGTAAAATGATTCAGCCTGATTTTTTAAAAGAAGGGGATAAAATAGCAATAGTAGCTCCTGCAAAGCGAATGCTCAAAGGAGAATTAGAAGAAACAATTGAGCTCATAAAATCTTGGAAATTAGTTCCAGTTTTAGGGAAAAATATTTATGCCGAATATGATTTTGGTTATCGATATGCAGGCACAGATGAAATGAGAACAGAAGATTTTCAGTGGGCATTAGATGACCATGAGATAAAAGCGATTTGGTGCGCACGTGGTGGATATGGTTCAGTAAAAATTATTGATGAATTAGATTTAACAAATTTCAAAAAATCACCAAAATGGATAATTGGTTATTCTGATATCACTGTTTTTCACAATCATTTTAATCGATTAGGTTTTCAAACAATACATGGTGTCACAGCAAAGAAATTAGCAAATACCGAATATCATCCAACATCCTATCAAAGTATTTATGAAGTACTATTTGGACATGAAATTAAATACGAAATTCTATCACATGCTTACAATAATTTAGGCGAAGCAAAAGGAGAATTAATCGGAGGAAATCTTTCGATTGTCTATTCCCTTTTAGGGAGCGAATCTGCGATTACAAATCCTTCGGATAAGATTTTATTTTTAGAAGATTGGTTCGAGAATTGGTATGCGGTCGACCGAATGTTGATGAATCTTAAACGAAACGGAATTCTTACTCATGTAAACGGCATTGTTTTAGGGAACTTTACGCACATGGATACGGAAGAAGAAAATGCTGAAAACTACAATCATCCATTCGATCAAAAAACGTATGAAGTCATTCATAGTTATACAAAAAAAATAAATATTCCAATCGCTTTCGGATTTCCTGCGGGGCATACAGGTCACAATGTTGCGCTAAAAATGGGTGCAAAAGTTCAGTTAAATGTTACTTCAAATAATGTAACTTTGCATCATTATACAAACATATATGAAACAAGATAATTTAACAGTCATTTCTCACCCGTTGGTAAAAGCAAAAATTACGCAAATGCGTGATAAAAACACAACAACGAAAGAATTTGGTGAATTAGTAGACGAAATTTCAGGTTTGATGTGTTACGAAATTACACGTAACATCGAGCTTGAAGAAGTAGAAGTTGAAACGCCAATTACCAAAACAATCGGTTACAAATTAAAAGGAAATGATATGGCTATCGTTCCAATTTTACGTGCAGGATTGGGAATGGTAAAAGGAATTCATCAATTAATTCCTACCGCTAAAGTTGGTCATATTGGGCTTTACCGCGATCATAATACATTACAACCAGTTGAATATTTGTGTAAACTCCCAACTGATTTAGATTCTCGGGATGTAATTTTGGTTGATCCAATGTTAGCAACAGGAGGTTCTGCAATCAAAGCAATCGAAATTTTAAAAGAAAAAGGAGCAAAATCTGTTCGTTTAGCTTGTTTAGTTGGTTGTCCAGAAGGAGTGGAAGCTGTACAAAATGTTTATCCAGAAGTTCCAATTTTCTTGGCTGCTTTGGATGAAAAATTGAATGAAAATGGATATATCGTTCCAGGTTTAGGTGATGCTGGAGATCGTTTGTACGGAACAAAATAATTTTTTTGAATGAGTATTAGTTACGATTTCGGAAAAGAAGCAGAAAATTTTGCTGTTAATTATTTAATCCAAAATGGATACAAAATATTGGCTCGAAATTATTTTTACAGAAAAGCCGAAATCGATATTATTGCTCAATTTGAAAATGAGATTGTTATTATAGAAGTTAAGAGTCGTACTTCAAATTATGTTGCGGAGCCAGAAAGTTCTGTTAACACAAAGAAGAAGAAATTGTTAATTCTTGCCGCAGATGATTTTATTCAGAAAAATAATTTTATTTCTGAGGTAAGATTTGATATTTTAGCACTTTTAAAAAAACAACAATCTTGGAGCGTAAATCATATCAAAAATGCATTTAATGCTTCGGAAATTTAATCAACTTTTATGGAAGTATTTATGAGTCTTTTTGACTTTATTATGCATATCGACCAACATTTAGCAGAGTTTGCAAATGAATATGGTTTGTGGTTGTATGCAATTTTATTTTTAATCATTTTCGTGGAAACAGGTGTGGTTGTGATGCCATTTTTACCTGGAGATTCACTGTTGTTTGCAGCAGGTATGTTAGCTGCGCAAGAAACAAATGATATGAATGTGTGGATTATGATTGCAATTCTTTTGGTGGCCGCCATTCTCGGTGATACGTTGAATTATACCATCGGAAAGAAAGTTGGTTACAAAGCAACTAAGGTTAAGATTTTTGGTAAAAATTTCATCCAAGAAGAACATATCAATAAAACGCACGAATTCTACGAAAAATACGGTTCTAAAACTATTGTAATTGCACGTTTTGTACCAATTGTAAGAACTTTAGCGCCTTTCGTTGCAGGAATAGGACGAATGGGATATTCTATTTTCATTACATATAACGTAATTGGAGCTGTGTTATGGGTTGTTGGTTTAACACTTATTGGATACTTTTTAGGAAATATCGAATGGGTTCAAAATAATTTTTCTAAAGTAATTTTAGGAATAACAATCGCTTCTGTACTTCCAATTTTAGTGGAAATTATCAAAGAAAAGTTCGGCAAAAAAAAGGTAGCTGAACAAGAATAACTATAAAAAATTAACTCGACTTCGGTCGAGTTTTTTATACCTTTAAATCATGGAAATTTTAGATTACATACTACATATCGATAAATATTTAGAAACCATTTTGAATGATTATCAAAACTGGTTTTACTTGATTTTGTTTCTCTTAATTTTTATCGAAACAGGTTTGGTTGTCATGCCTTTTTTACCTGGCGATTCGCTTTTATTTGCGGCAGGAATGTTGGCTGCGGCTTTTCCAGATCAACTTAATATTTATATCGTATTAGGTTTACTTTGGGTTGCAGCGATTGCGGGCGATACGGTCAATTATACGATTGGAAAAACCTTAGGTACGAAATTAGTCACAGCCAAAATTTTTGGTAAACGAATTATTAAAGATGCTGCCATTCAAAAGACCGAAGATTTCTTTACAAAATATGGCTCTAAAACCATTGTAATTGCACGTTTTGTTCCGATTGTAAGAACGCTTGCGCCTTTCGTTGCAGGGATTTCTAAAATGCATTATGGTACATTTATCAAATATAATTTCATCGGTGGAACAATTTGGGTTTTCGGGATTACATTGGCTGGATATTTCCTTGGAACAATTCCATTTATCAAAAACAATTTCGAAATTGTCGTAATGGCAATTATTGTGTTTTCTTTGGTTCCAATTATTGTAGAATTCGTCAAAGAGAAAATAAAAAAATAAAAAATGAGTACAGAAAATTCGATTTTCATCATCTTACTTTTGTTGATAATCTTTTTACCAATTATTTTATTTATCATTGAGTCTCAAAAAGAATATAAACACGAAAATGATGAAGTTATTCGCGTCAAAATTGGTTTTTTAAGCTATATTTCAGTTTTTAATATGATTCTTTTTGCAATTCTTTGTCTTACTTTTTTATTTATAGCTTATCAATTATTGTTTGTGACAGATTTCATTTTAACTAACATAATTATTGGAATGATTTTTTTGATACTATTCTTTGTTTTTACCATTCCAGTTGCCAATACTTACAATCATCTCTTACATGAATCTAAGCGAGAAATTTATTTTTTCAGGAATAAAAAGGTTTTGTTCGTTGTAGAAAAAGAATCAGAAATTACTATTGATTTAGAAGATGAAATGATTGAAATCAATCACGAAGTTTCTAATAAAAGTTCTAAATATCAAACTGGTCATGGTAAATATAATTTTATTCAGAATGATGAAATTATTCCAATTTCAGATTTAATCAAATTTCCGCAAGATTTTCTTGATCAAAATAATATTGAGCAAGTTAAAGTTTCGAAACTTTTTATTTGGATTTAGATAATCATTCAAATAATTCCTATCTTCTATTTTTAAAAATATCAATCAATGAAAAACCTATTAATTATTTGTTCTATCCTTTTTTCTTTTGTTGTAAATGCACAACAAGGTTATCCTGTTCCTCCAAAATCAGAAAATAGATTATTTTACATTCAACACAACGACAATAAAAATACGTTTGTTTACGATGCACTTTTTTCGAGCAAAGGAATTTTAGATGCTAACAATCCAGTTGATATTTATCGCATTCTTTATGCTGAAGATGGTTCAAAAAAGCCCTTGACTTCTATACAAAAGAAATTGGCATATGGTTTAGATATTAAGAAAATTGAAAAGAATGTTTTTCAGTTGACATTGGTTTCTTATCCAACTCAAAAATTAACGCTTAAGCTTGATTCTCAAAAAAATCCAATTGTTCAAACAACTGTTAATAACAAGTTGATAACACTGAATCGTGTTTTCTTAAAACAGAAGAAAGGAACGGCTGGAATCTCCGTAAAGCTTGATTATATTTTATTTTACGGAAAAGATAAAAACGGAAAATCTGTAGAAGAGAAAATTGTTCTCTAAAAAAATCTCCCTAAATTAGAATCTGTAAGACGCAATTTAATAGCATATGATCGAAGTAAGAGAGGTGAATACGCCAAGTGAAATGAAGAAATTTGTCGATTTACCTTTTGAAGTGTATAAAGATAATCCGTATTGGGTGCCTTCTTTAAAGAAAGATGAACTCGCAAGTTTTGATAAAAATAATGCAATTTTTGAGACGGTTGAAGCTAACTATTTTTTAGCTTACAAAGGAAAAGAAGTAGTTGGACGAATTGTTTCGATTATTAATTGGACCGAAGTAAAAGAAATTGGAAAGACTAAAATTCGTTTTGGTTGGTTAGTTTTTAAAGATGATATCAACATTTTAAAAGCTTTATTAACAACTGTTGAAAACATTGCTAAAAATAATAAACTGAGTTATATAGAAGGTCCGATGGGATTTTCGAATATGGATAAAGCTGGATTATTAACAGAAGGATTTGATAAAGTTGCCACTTTGATCGGTTTATATAATTACGAATATTATCCAATATATTTGCAAGAATTAGGTTATCAACCAAAAGCCGAGTGGTTAGAATATTCTATTGATATTGCGAATTTGGGCAAGGTAAAGCAAATGGATAAATTATGTGAAATGCTCAAAAAACGTTACGAAATAGATACGTATAAATTTGATACAATTAACGAAATGTTACCTTATGTAGACGAAATGTTTGATTTGTTGAATGTGACGTATGCAGAATTGCAAAGTTTTGTTCCGATAGAAAAATTTCAGGTTGAGCATTACAAAAAGAAATATCTAAAATTTCTTCATCCCGATTTTATTTCATGTGTAAAAGATAAAAACAACAAAATGATTGCTTTTGCGATTACGATGCCTTCATTTTCAAAAGCTTTCCAGAAAACGAAAGGAAAATTGTTCCCATTTGGTTGGTGGCATTTGATGCAAGCGCAAAAAAAGAACGATCATGTCGAATTTTATTTGATTGGAATTCATCCTCATTATCAAAATAAAGGTGTTAACGCCTTGATTTTTAAAGAGCTTTATGATCGATTTATAGCGAGAGGAATTAAAACTTTAGAGACCAATCCTTTGCTAGAGGAGAATACAAAAGTGCAACAATTATGGAAAAACTTTGATCCGGTTATCCATAAACGTAGAAAAACATTTTATAAAGATATAGAAGCATAAAAAAATGGTTAGAATCTAAATTCTAACCATTTTCTATATCAATTAAGGTTGTGGCTGATAATTTTTCGCATTATCTTCAGCATCATCATCAAACTAATCTCCAAATTTTTGCTTAACAGATTCTTTGATTTGATTCTATTTTTCTTCTAAATAATTATAAATTAATGTTTAAAAAAATGAAGAATAATTTCCTTAGAAAACTGCGAAGTAAATCAAAATAATGATGATAATCACAACCACTATAAATTCAAAAATGGAAATAGTTCTTCCACCAGATTTCAAATTTCTTTTCGAATACATACCAAACCAACTTATAACCAAATAATGATCTAAATTTATGAAAAATATTATAAATCATTAGAAAACAATAAATCATAAAAAAAGACTTTGAAATATTTTTCAAAGTCTTTGCTGTTGTACGGGCGGGGAGACTCGAACTCCCACACCTTGCGGCACTAGATCCTAAGTCTAGCGTGTCTACCAATTCCACCACGCCCGCTAAAATCTCACCGATTTGGATTGCAAATATACACAAGTTTTCTTTCTAACAAAATTTCGAAATAAAATTTTTTTAATCTTTTTTTACATTCTAAATTTGTACAAAGCTTTTACAAAAATGGAAATTACAGGAAGAATTAAGAAAGTATTTGAAACTCAAAATATTACTGCAAGTTTCAAGAAAAGAGAATTTGTTGTTACAACGCAAGAACAATATCCACAAGATATTTTAATTGAGCTTACACAAGATAAGACTGATGTGTTGAATGCTTACAAACCTGGTGATGAAGTGAAAGTTTCTATCAATATTCGTGGTCGTGAGTGGATTAATCCAGAAGGAGTAGCAAGATATTTTAATACAATCCAAGCGTGGAGAATTGAGAATATGGCGAATGCAGCTGCACAAGCACCTCAAGGTTACGATAATTTTGCACCAGCGCCTCCAGTAGATACTTTTTCTAATGGAGATGATGATGATTTACCATTCTAAGGAAAAAAACATCAATTAATACTAAACGTGTTCTTTATTGGACACGTTTTTTTAATTTTATATAAATTATACACAAAACGATATGTATTGGTTAAGTTCTGATTTAATCTTTCCTGATTACGATGAAGTGAATAGCGAGGGAATTATAGCTGTTGGAGGAGATCTTTCGCCAGAACGCCTAATTTTGGCTTATCAGAAAGGAATTTTTCCTTGGTTTAATGAAGAAGATCCAATTATTTGGTGGTTTCCACAAGATCGATTTGTTTTATTTCCAGAAAATTTACATGTTTCGAAATCGATGAAGAAAGTTTTTCGAGATCAAATATTTACGTATTCAGAAAATAAAGCGTTTCGAGAAGTGATTACAAATTGTTCGCAAGCGTATAGAAAAGATCAGGACGGAACATGGATTACAAATGATATGATTGAAGCATATTGTACGTTACATGAAATGGGAATTGCTAAAAGTATCGAAGTTTGGCAAAACGACGAATTGGTTGGTGGTTTTTATGGAGTTGATATGGGCGATGTTTTTTGTGGAGAAAGTATGTTTGCGAAAGTGAGCAATGCTTCCAAAGCTGGTTTTATACAATTTGTAGCAAAATATCATAAGAAATATAAGTTGATCGATTGTCAAGTTTATACCGAACATTTAGCGAGTCTGGGTGCAATGGAAATTCCGAGTGATGTTTTTTTGGAATATTTAGAGAAATAAAAAAATCCGACAATATTAATTTTGTCGGATTTTTTAATGATTTACTAATCACTTTACTTTGTAAAATTGATTGGATATTTTAAATTTTTATATTCATTTAGATCTGCATTTAACGATCCAACTAATAAACCCGCTTTTATTTTTAGCGGAACTAAGTTATCATCGTCAGAAATCCACATCGTAACCGATTCTGATTCTTTGAAAACGCGACCAGATTGTACGTAAGGACGAATTTTTATTGCTGCAATTTTTCCGAATTTTGTTTTTAAGGTTTCACGTCCCAAAACTTTTAATCGAAACTTTAATGTTTCGTCACCAAGAAAAATATTTTCGTTCAAATAATTTCCTGTTTTAAGAGTGGAATGATTGGCATTACGTAAGCTGTAAAAAGCAGAAAGTAAATCTTGTGCATCGTACGGAATTGTTTCTGTTGTTACTTTTCCATCTCGTTTATTTTCAACTTTTGCTTTTCTATTGGCGTGATCAAAATAATAGATTTGATGACGTTTGTAACTTCCTTCTACAATATTTCGAACAAATTTTGTCGGTTTCAAATCTGTTTTGTCAATATACGATTCGTAATTATCATCTACCTTAAAAAAAGCACGCACAGCACCTGTTGAAGTTCCTTTTCCTATGATGTGATAATGGCTTTTTCCATTCAATGTAGCTTCTCTTACATCAATGGAAGCAAAACCTGCATTCAATCCAGAATAATGAACTCTAAATTTTAGATTTTCGCCAACTTTGTAGTTGTTTTGAGCATTTAAAGGCAATGCAAATGAAAGGACAATAAAAGTAAAAAATAAAATATATTTTTTCATTTTGAATTTTTGGTTTTGAGGTTAAGATTCAAATTGTTTGCCAAAAATAATAAAACGCCTTTATAAATTGATATAAAGGCGTTTTAATTTATGAGAATCTAATGATATTCTAATTTTCTTCTTTTAAGGAAGATATTTGATCTGCTTCAGTTGAAGTTTCAAAATCTGAAACATTGATAACCGAAACTATTTCTGGAACATATTTTTTGATGGTCATTTCAACACCAGACTTTAAGGTCATTTGGTTGACAGAACATGCTATACATGCACCTGTAAGGCGAACTTTTACAATATTATCTTCTACAGATACTAATTCGATATCGCCTCCATCTGAATTTAAGAATGGTCTAATTTCAGTTAAGGCCTTTTCAACTTCTGAATATTTTTCTTCTGGAGTCATGATCTTTTACTTTTTTTAATTTTTTGCCGAACAACCTGCCATCGTTGTAATACGAACAGCTTCTGTTGGAGGCAAAGTATTGTTACGTTCTACTAAACTTTGTACTGCGTTACGTGCAATTTCTTTGTAAACATTAGCTACAACAGTATCTTCTTGCATTGCAGCTGGACGACCAACGTCAGCAGCTTCGCGAATAGATTGTACAATTGGAATTTCGCCTAAGAAAGGAACACCAATTTGTTCTGCTAAGTTCTTTGCACCATTTTGTCCAAAGATATAATATTTGTTGTTAGGTAATTCTTCTGGTGTAAAATACGCCATATTTTCTACAATTCCTAAAACTGGAACATTAATCGCTTCCATTTGGAACATTCCAACTCCTTTTTTTGCATCTGCTAATGCAATATTTTGAGGCGTAGAAACTACAACAGCTCCTGTAATTGGAACTTGTTGAACGATAGATAAATGAATGTCACCTGTTCCTGGAGGTAAGTCGATTAATAAGAAATCTAATTCTCCCCAATGCGCATCACGAATCATTTGATTCAAAGCTTTTGCAGCCATCGGTCCTCTCCAAACAATTGCTTGATCTGTATCAGCAAAGAATCCAATTGATAATAACTTGATTCCGTAAGCTTCTACTGGTTTTATTTTCGTCTTTCCATTAACTTCTACAGAATATGGACGGGCATCTTGACAATCGAACATAATTGGCATAGAAGGTCCGTAGATATCAGCATCTAATAAACCTACCTTGAATCCCATGTTTGCTAAACTTATTGCTAAGTTTGATGAAACAGTAGATTTACCAACACCACCTTTACCTGATGCTACAGCGATAATATTTTTAACACCTGGCAATTCAGAACCTTTGATTTCGTTCGGATTTTTTTCTTCAACTTCAACAGAAATGTTAAGTTTAAGATTTGACTCAGGTAAATTTTCTTTAAATGCATTTTTCAACGCAATTTCCAAACGCTTGCGTTCGTGCATTGCAGGCGAAGGAGAAACAATATCCAAAATAATATCATTTCCCATCACTTGAGCGTTACGCATCCAATTGCGAATACCTAATTCTTCTAATACTTGATATATTTGATCTCTTGTGTAAGCCATCTTTTAATTTTAATGAGACAAAATTACGAAGAATCAAAGACTTTAAATAATCTAAAAACGTGATTTTAATTGTTTTGCTTTATAATTTGATAAATAGACTTAATTTGATGTATATTTAAACTTTAAATCTGACTATGGAAGAGCATATTATTTATCTGACGAATATAAGAAAACAGATTATTGATGAGCTTGAACAACACTCTCTGAAACAACTACTTTATATACCTGTTGGCTATAAAAACAATTTGTTTTGGAATGCGGCTCACGTTTTGGCAACACAGCAATTGATCCATTATTATTTAACCGATAATAGGATGTTGGTCGATATTCAGTTTATTCAGAAGTATAAAAAAGGAACAATCGGAAATACGGAAGTAACGGAAGAAGATGTGACAGAATTGAAGGAAATGTTGGAAAGTACACCAATGCAGATGTTCAAGGATTATCGTTCGGAAAAACTATCCTATTATCGATCATATAAAACAAGTTTTGGTATGACGTTAGAATCGATTGAAGATGCAATTTTGTACAACAATATTCACGAAGCAATGCATTTGGGCTATATGATGGCGATGAAAAAGAATATTCCTTTTTAAAATCAAAAAGAGAATAAAATTTAAAAATTTAGATGTTAACATACAGAGATGCTAAACGAAGCGATTTAGAAAAAATAACAGAAATTTATAATTCTACAATAGCTTCGCGATTAGTAACTGCCGATACAGAACCAGTTTCAGTTGAAAGTAAAGTAAAATGGTTCGAAGAACATTCACCTGAAAAAAGACCACTTTGGGTTGTAGAAAATGAATCGAAAGACATTGTAGGTTGGGTAAGTTTTCAATCTTTTTATGGAAGACCAGCTTATGATGCAACTGTAGAAATTAGCATTTATTTAGATGCTATGCAACGTGGAAAAGGTTTAGGAAAACAAGTGTTGGAATATAGCATTACGAAAGCACCAGAATTTGGAATCAAAACGATTTTAGGTTTTATTTTTTCGCATAATGAACCGAGCTTGAAATTATTCAAACATTTTGGTTTCGAAGAATGGGGAAATTATCCCAATATTGCAATTTTAGACGGAATAGAAAGAAGTTTAACTATTTTAGGAAAACGAATCGCATAAAAAAACCCTCACTTCATTTGAAGTGAGGGTTTTTTTTGTTTATTAGATAAATTTTATTTCCCAATACTCCAAATCAGTGCTTTTTCTTTAGTTGCTCTGTAAATTGTAGCATGTTCTTCTTTCGGTTCTGGAGAATAATTCCATTGTAGATTTGGAAGTTTTTCTTGCGTTAAAATATTCTTCAAATCATCTGTATAAGGTAAAATATCACTTGCTCCAGATCCTGCAAACCATAACTTTTTTGGAGTTGAAGGAAATTTAGCTAAATCATTTTTTGAATTCAATAACATTTTTTGATCGTTCCACCAAAGTGAAGGATCAATTGCAATATAATAATCAAACATTTCTGGTTGTTTGAGAAAAGTTTCCATGATAAATAATCCAGCCAACGATTCGCCAATAATCCCTTTTTGGTATTGAGTGCGATACTTTTTCGTGATTTCAGGAAATAATTCATCCTTGATAAAACTTCTAAATTCATTCGAACCTCCCACAAAATCGGCTATTTTTTTGTCTTCTTCATTTTCGGTTGGGGGACTCAAATCTTTGCGACGTTGTATATTTTCTATACCAACTAAAATAACTGGTTTAATCTTTTTCGAAATAATCAAACTGTCCAATGTGTTTGCAATATGTGGAAAATCCTCTTTTGTTCCGCCATCTGGCATATACAAAACGTATAATGAATCTTGAGAAGTCGAATATTCTTTAGGAACCCAAACATTAATAATTCGCTTTTCATTCAAAATTTTAGAATCAATTGTAAATGTTTCGTGTTTCGGAATTGGATCGTCGTAAACAACGGGATTAGAGTTTTTGCAAGATGTGAAAAAACTAATAGAGGTTACAACTAATAAGTAGTTAAAAATCGATTTCATAGTGTATTAAATTATACCCGTTGTGCATTTTGATTGATAAATAATAAAGTTGTTCATTTGATTGAAAAAGAGTAAATTCATTTAACTTCAAAATATTTACAATGAACAACTTACTTGCAAATTACGAAAGAATATTGGAAGTTCTACGAAAATTATCCACAGATACACTTTTAATTTATAAATTTAGATGACCTAAACTTCTTTTTAGGACTCATAAGTCTTGTCTTAACAGCTGAATTTATGGGTATTGATAGTGAAAATCATTAATTTTGAAATCTCCCTTAAGTGCTAAGTTGTAAAATTCAGCGAAGTATTTACAATCGTATAAAACGTAGATTATCAGAGCGAATTAATAGTATTCTAACTAAAATTACTGCACTAACATTGAATCAGTACATTAATAAAATATACTTAAATCGAAATATTAAAAATCTAAAAACTCAAATTATTTAAAATGCACAACGGATAAAAAAACTATATTTCTATTGTGTTTAGATAAATAGTGTGTTAAAAAGTGTTAAATTCCTGTATCGGTGTATATCGAAAATGACACTTTTCTGTATCGGTTGTGTATCCGCGCTGTATCCATTCTGTATCCATTGTATATCCGTTCCGTATGGTTTGTTCGGTGTTCGTGTATCGATATGTAAACCTTATGTTTCTAGATATGAGTATTGAGAGGGTTGGATATCCCTCTTAAATTTCCATTGTAAGTTAAGTGTATATCCCCCTGAATTTTCCAGTATAAATAAAGCTACATATTTTAAAAATTATAAATTATTATTAAACTCAAAAATCGTATTATAACTAAAGCTTTATACCTGTTATCCATTTGATTAAAAATAATAAAGTTGTCCATTTAATTGAAAATAAGTAAATTAATTTGAATACAAAGTATTTACAATGAACAACTTACTTTCGAGTTTCGAAAGAATATTAGAAGTTCTACGAAAAATATCCACGGATACACTTTTAATTTATCAACGTAGAAGACCTAAACTTTTTGATTTATAAATTATGTTTTAATAGCTGAATTTATGGGTATTGATAATGAAAATCATTTATTTCGAAATCTTCCTATAGTGCTAAGTTGTAAAATTGAGCGAAGTATTTACAATCGTAGCGCTTAAGGGAGATTATCAGCGAAAATTAATAGTATTCTAGCTAAAATTACTGCACTAACAGTGAATCAGTACATTAATAAAATATACTTAAATCAAAATATTAATAATCTAAATACTCAAATTATTTAAAATGCACAACGTGTATTTTAATATTAAATAAAAAAGACCACTTAAAAATAGTAGTCTTTCTCAAATTATTTTCTAAAGAGTTTTTAATACTCTAAAAATCTCACTTTATCTTCGATTGGTTGACGAACAGCTTCTGGAGAATCTCCTTCAATTTTTCCCATATAGAAGACACCAACACATTTTTCGCCTTCTTCCATAGTTGTAAACTCATCAACATTGGCGATAATATTTGCCGGAGAAGACCAATATGCACCAATGTTTAGCGAACTTGCCATTAACCACATATTTTGAACAGCCATAGAAGTTGCAGCTAATTCTTCCCATTCAGGATTTTTATCTGTATCAATAAAATTGATCAAAACAATTTTATTCGATTTGTCACATTTTTCAATTAACGCATTAATTTTTCTGTCACTTAACTGATCTGGAGGAGTACCTTGTACATAAACACGTTTCACATATTCGCGAAAACGATCTTTTACCCCACCTTCTAAAACGATAAAACGCCAAGGTTCTGTTTTTTTATGAGATGGTGCCCAGTTGGCAGCCTCAAAAATTTGATTTAATTCTTCGCGCGTAATTTCTTCTTGCGTGTATTGTGGAGGAAATATAGAGCGTCTATTTTTTATGATTGATAATAAATCGTTTGCATTCATTTTGTAACAATTCTTAATTTTATTCTACTGATTAGGCAAATTTACATTTTTTAAATCCAAAAAATTCATAAAACGATGAATAGAACATTAGATCAAGTAAAAGTAAGTCGTGCAACACAAAATAAATTTGATTTTAGATTAGGTGATTATATTAATCAGTCGTTTAAAATCTTTGGTGATAATTGGCTGCAATTTGCATTATTTACTTTGGTTTCGGCTATTATTTCAATACTTTCTGTTGTGACGATTATCGGTCCTTATTTGGTAATGTTTCCGTTGCAAATGGGATACGGACATGTGGTTGATAAGATAGAAAATGGTGAATCATTTGAATTTAATGATTTTTTTAAAGGTTTTGAAAAATGGACACGATTCATTCCGTTCTTTTTATTAATGTTAGGTTTCAGTTTGTTGTTAATGATTCCATTTGTACTTTTAATGGGTGGTTTTGGATTATTAGTTAATGAAAACGAATCGTTTGCACCTCTTTTTAGTTTGTCCATATTTGCGATTTTACCACTTTTTATAATCATAGGAATTCTACTTTCAGTGGTTACTTTTTTCACTCCTTACATTATTTATTACGGGAATTATGGTGTCATAGACAGTATTAAGTTATCGTATAAAATTGGAATGAAAAATTTTTGGTACATATTGTTAACCGTATTATTATACAGTATTTTATCTCAAATAGGCGCTTATATTTGTTTCGTCGGAATTTTGGCAACATTTCCTATTGCTCAAATTATGGCCTATTTATTAGTGAAAGATTTTTTATTTACAGATGATGAAAAATCAGAAATTGATCTACTTGGTACAAATCAAGAATAATATTAATTTTATCGAATGTTAGCAAAGCATTCGATTTTTACGAAAATGAATGAATTGGGAGCTGCAAAAGTTCCCTTTTTTTTTATGATCGATTTTTTGAAAGAAAATGGAGAAGTAATTCCGTTAAATGAATTACATTATGAGATAAAATTTGAAATAGATTCGCCAAAAAAAGAATCTTTTCAGAAAGATTTTAAATTCAATAAATTCCCGATTTCCTTTGACGAATATTTGCCAAAATTCAATTATGTTCACGATAATCTTTTGTTTGGAAATTCATATTTAACGAATTTAACGCTTCCAACAAAAATTGAAACAGATTTGACTTTAGATGAAGTTTTTCAGTTTTCTGAAGCAAAATATAAATTGAAATATAAAAACGAATTTGTTTGTTTTTCTCCCGAACGTTTTGTGAAAATTGAAGATCAAAAAATCTTTTCAAATCCAATGAAAGGAACAATTGATGCATCAATTCCCAATGCTAAACAACTGATTTTAAATGATGAAAAAGAAGCTGCCGAACATGCAACAATTGTCGATTTAATCAGAAATGATTTAAGTCTTGTTTCTGAAAATGTTGAGGTGACAAATTATCGATATATCGATGAGGTGAAGACAAATGATGCAACACTTTTGCAAGTAAGTTCTGAGATAAAAGGTGATTTGAATGATGATTATTATCAAAATTTAGGAACGATTTTCGATCAACTTTTACCTGCTGGTTCTATTTGCGGTGCGCCCAAAAAGAAAACCGTTGAAATTATTTTAGAAGCCGAGAAGTATCATCGAAATTTTTATACAGGAGTTTTTGGTGTTTTTGATGGCGAAAATCTTGATAGTGCTGTGATGATTCGTTTCATCGAAAATAATCAAGGTGAATTATTTTTCAAGAGTGGAGGAGGAGTAACAGCAAAAAGTAAGGCAAAAGCAGAGTACGAAGAATTAATACAAAAAGTATATGTTCCAATTTATTGAATCGATTTGTTGTGTAAACAAACAACTTCGAAATTTAGAATTTCATCAAGCGAGATTTGATCGAACAAGAAATGATAATTTTACTGAAATCAATCCGATTTTATTAGACGAAATTATTAAGTTTCCGACAGATTTAACGAACGAAAAATATAAAGTTAGAATAGTGTATGACCGCGAAATTCAATCAGTAGAATTTCTACCGTATCAAATCAAACCAATTGAAACCATTCAACTTTTTGAAATTGAAAATAAAATAAATTATACCTACAAATACTTGGACCGCTGGTTTTTCGATGAGTATGTAAAGGAATCAAAAACAGATGATTTGGTCTTGGTAAAATCAAATTATATTACAGATTGTATTTATTCGAATATTGTTTTTTTTGACGGTTCTCAATGGATCACGCCACGAACTTTTCTGTTGAAAGGAACAATGCGAGAAGTTTTGTTACAATCAAGCGAGATCATTCAGAAAAATATAAAAGTTTCAGATTTAGTTAATTTTAAATCATTCAAACGAATCAATGCGATGATGAATTTAGACGAAAGCCAAGAAATGGATATTTCGTTGTTAATTCAATAACTCTATAAAATTGATAGAGTATTATTTGCATTTTCATTTTTTAACATTACCTTTGCATAACTTATCAAGAAAGGTGGAGGGATTGGCCCTGTGAAACCTTAGCAACCAGATGACTTATAATCTAAGGTGCTAAATCCAACCTATTAGAGGGAAAGATGAGTAAAAGTATTTCACTTTTTTCTGTTGGTTTCTTGAAAGTTTATGAAAATTAAAAATGAAAAGAAACAAATTTTTACTTGCTTCATTCGCATTTATTTGCGCATCTACACTTTTCGCTCAAGAAGTTGAAAAGGAGGAAACAAATCTTAACGAAGTTATTTTAATTGGTGGTCGTACATCAGAAAGAACGGTGGTTAATTCGTCTGTTCCTGTCGATATTATTGATGTTGAGAAATTAAAAACGTCTTCTCCTCAATTGAGTGTGAATGATATTTTGAATGTGGTTATTCCTTCTTTTAATTCTGTTCGTCAATCATCTGCCGATGGAACGGAGCATATCGATCCTGTAACATTGCGTGGAATGGGACCGGATCAGGTTTTGGTTTTGATTAATGGAAAACGTCGTCACACAACTTCGTTGGTGAATTACCAAAATACGGTAGGGAATGGTTCTGTAGGAACAGATTTAGGCGCAATTCCGATTTCGGCGATTGATAAAATTGAAGTTTTACGTGATGGTGCGGCTGCGCAATATGGTTCTGATGCAATTGCGGGAGTTGTAAATATTGTTTTGAAATCTAAACCAGGTGGAGACGCTTCTTTGACGTATGGTCAGACTTCTCGAAATGATGGAGAAACGTACAATTTTAACGGCAGTTATGGAACGAAATTAGGACAATCAGGCACAATTGTTTTTTCGGCAGTTGTAAGTGAGCGTAAGAAAACAAATCGTTCAAAAGATCATAATTTAGATATTTTTGGAGATAATTTTGCATACGATTTTGCAGATGATCCAGATGCAGCAAGAGCTGCAGATGACGCTAAAATTGCTTCTTTAGGACTTACGAGAAAAGATTTTAGATTTCAAATTGGAGATGCGGCAATCAAAAATCAACAATTTTTTATAAATGCTGAAACGGCGATTAATGATCGATTAGATTTTTATTCATTTGGAGGCGTTTCGTTGCGCCAAGGTAATGGATTTGGTTTTAGAAGATTACCAAGCGAATTGTCGGAAGAAGCGTTAAAAATTTATCCGAATGGTTTTCAAGCAACGTTAAAATCTAATGTAAATGATTATTCAAATTCGACAGGATTACGTTATTCATATGATGGATGGAAAGTTGACTTGAGCAATACTTTTGGATTAAATTCATTCAAGTATGATTTAGAAAATTCAATTAATCAATCATTAGGCTTAAACTCTCCAACCGATTTTTACGCAGGAAAACATCAATTTTTACAAAATACAGTCAATTTAGATTTTTCAAAACGAATTAACCAAAATGTTAGTTTAGCGTTTGGAGGAGAATATCGTTTTGAACAATATAAAATTGAAGCTGGAGATGAAGCTTCTTACGTAGGTTCTGGATCTGAATCTTTTGTAGGATTTTTTCCATTAAATGCAGTAAAAGGTGATCGTCATTCAGTTGCAGCTTATGTAGATGGAGAATTGAAATTTGGAGATTTTACGGCTGATTTAGCTGGACGATTTGAAAATTACTCAGATTTTGGAAGTACAATCAACGGAAAATTAGCGATGCGATATGAATATGCAAAAGGATATTCGGTTCGTGGAGCAATTTCAACAGGATTTAGAGCGCCTTCTTTACAACAAAAATATTTCAGTAATTCGTATACCGATTTATTCTTGAATGATAATGGAGATCAAGTTTTGGTTACAAAAGGAATTATCCGAAATGAGTCTGAATTGTCGAGAGAAATTGGTTTGGATAAATTGAAAGAAGAAAAATCAATCAATGCAAGTTTAGGTTTAACATTTCGTCCGACTTCAAAATTATTCATCACATTGGATGGATATTTTATAAAAGTTGATGACCGAATTGTCTTAACTTCTGATATCACAGATCCTGCTTTAGAAAAATATAATGTAGCGACAGCGCGTATTTTTACGAATGCAATTGATACTGAAACCAAAGGTTTGGATTTAGTAATTTCCTATGATACACGTTTAGGTCGAGGAAAATTGAATGCAAGTTTATCAGGAAATATCAACGAAACAAAAATTGTCGGTTATCATTTTCCAACAGCTTTAACAATTCCAACGGAAGAGTTTTTTGGTCCTGATCAAGTCAATATTATTGAATCATTAAGTCCAAAAACAAAAGCAACTTTAGGATTGAATTATGCAATTTCTGGATTCAATTTTATGGTGCGTAACACGTATTTCGGAAAAGTGACAAAAGATGGATATCCTTGGGGAAGTATCCAAGAACACACGGGAAAAGTGGTGACAGATGTATCGATTGGTTATGATATCACAAAGAATTTCAACGTTACAATTGGTGCAAATAATTTGTTTGATGTTTTCCCAGACAAGCAAGTTTACGAGAATTCTTATTATGGAGTTTTTCCGTATGCGCCAGTTCAAATGGGGATGACAGGAGCGTATTATTTTGCGCGTGCAAGTTTTAAATTTTAATCAATAATAAAATATTCTAAGTGTCAATTTTAATGTAAATTCAAACATTTAATTGACACTTTTTTTGTGTATGGCACATTCAAAAATTGGTTGGAAAACCGCAGCAGCTTTAGTGATTTCGAATATGATCGGAACAGGTGTTTTTACCAGTTTGGGTTATCAAATTTCTGATTTAAAAAATACAACTTCTATCTTATTATTGTGGTCAATAGGAGGATTGTTAGCGTTGATTGGCGCATTTATTTATTCGGAATTAGCTTCAAAATTTAAACAATCAGGAGGAGATTATATTTATTTATCTCGGACATTTCATCCCGTTTTTGGTTATTTATCAAGTTGGATTTCTTTATTCGTTGGTTTCTCAGCGCCGATTTCTTTAGCGGCTTTGGCAATGGGAAAATACTTGAATGTTTTCGGGTTTGATTTAGGAAAAGAATTTGCAATAGCCATGATTTTGATTGTTGCCGTTTTTCAATCATTCAGTCTAAATTTGAGTAGTAACTTTCAGAATATTTTTACTATTCTAAAAGTTGTATTTATTGTTGTTTTAATTGCTTTAGGTTTTTATTTTGCTCCAGCAGTTGAGCCAAATGCGGTAGTTTTTGATTCGACTTGGAAAAATGAATTGTTACTTCCTGCATTTGCGACGTCTTTGGTTTATGTTACTTTTGCTTATACAGGTTGGAATTCGGCTTCATACATCGTAGAAGAAATTGAGCAACCAAAACAAAACTTACCAAAAGCACTATTTATAGGCGTTATTTTTGTCACGATTTCTTATGTTTTGCTAAATTATGTTTTCTTGAAACATGCATCAGCAGGAACTTTGGCTGGACAAGAAAATGTTGCAAATATTTCGTTCGGTAATCTGCTTGGAAATAATGTAAAATGGGTGAGTTGCTTTATTGCTTTACAATTGATTGCGACGATTAGCGGTTATTTGTGGATTGGTTCTCGTTTGACGCAAGCCACAGCGCGCGAAAATAAATTGTGGAATTTTATGGCGAAAGAGAACAAAAATAGAATTCCAGTTCGTGCAATTTGGGTGCATACAGCAATTAGTATTTTGCTAATTTTTTCAGGAGATTTTGAAGTGATTTTTACCTATACATCGTTTGTTTTACAAATATTAGCAACATTAGCAGTTTGTACAGCTTTCTTTATCAAACAAGATCAATTAACTATTATCAAAAGTAAATTCTTTTATATCTTGCCTGCTATATTTTTAGCATTTAGTTTATATATCTGTTATTTCGTTTTGATGCAAAAACCAAAAGAAAGTTTATTTGGTTTAGGTATTATTGCATTAGGAATTGTATTATTCTATTTTGATAAAAGAATTGAGAAAGAGAATTAATCACAAAACCCACTCAAATTTGAGTGGGTTTTTATTTTTTAATCTTTTATTCCGTTAAAAATATATTGTAAAATAGGGTTGATTTCTGGATTTTCAAGATGTTTTTTGAAAATTTTGGTATGATATTTTGGTTTATTAATCATTTTACGTTCAACTAATTCGTCAATTGTATCAATGTATTCAACTGAAGTTTTTCCAATCAATAAATTATCCAAAGAACGTCCTTGATCGACATAATTCAAAATCGTTTTCAAACCTTTCAAGTAAAGTGCATCTTTTGTAAAACCACCACCACGATAAACGCGAGTTGTCAGATAAAATGCGTCTTCTGGTTGCATTTTGTATTCTTCCATCAAAACCATAAACGTTTCATTGAACGATTTTCCGCTTGTCAACATATGAACTGCCATAACGCGTAAACCAAGTTCTCTTAGTCGGCTATGATTAATAGAATCAGAATAATATTCACTTAAAATCGCTAAACCTTCTTGCGTTAATGTATTTACAGGTAAACCAATACTAAAGATTTTTAATGGTTGATCCAACGCGTTCATCGTTGTTACCATGTGAACTCCAATTTCGTGCTCAATTAAACCATTTGTAAAACGTTTGTCAAACTTAACGCCACGTTTAATCACAACTTTTCTCTTGCTATTGATTACAAGTGCTTTTGATGCGATATCATCCGAAACTTCGATGTCAAATTTGAAACCATAATCATTCGTAGCATTTCTAAAAAGATTAACCACTTCTTCCTCTGTATAATTTCCTTGTTTATCCATTCTAAATTCAGGACAATAAAGGATAAAGTTCGCGTTTTCGATATCTTTTTTGGATGGTTCGCCAAAGTAACGCAACGAATTGTATAAAAATTTATCCGTACCAAGATTGGCTAATAAATCGACCTTATCAAAATAAGCGTTAATCGTGTTAACATACATATTTTGAATACTAATATCATTGATTTTTTCGACTTTAATATTCGATAATTTTCGTTTAAATTCGAATGGATCAATGTTAAGCGGATTGTATTTAAATTGTGGTTCGTATGTATATTTTGAAGCTAAAAATTTCTTCTTTTCAAATTCTAAATTGATCGGATTGATAACACTTAACAATTCAAAATTCTGAACCAATTGGCACAATTGTTTATCAATTTTAACCAAGTCAGATTCTAATTCATTGTGCAAAATATTTACTTGCTTAGAACCTACTTTGTACGTTGTTTCCGTTTTTACAAACTCATAAGCGTGGTTAAGAATCGCTGATTTAAAACCTTCTTTAATTTGGTTAATAATTTCTGGAAAAGATTCTCCTGTTAATTCATCACAATAAATTTTTGAAACTTCTGTCGCTAAAACCAACGTATTTTTGAATCGATTTGTAACAAATTCTAACAAATAACCGCGTCCATAAAATACATCGTTAATCGCTGAATAATTGTGAATATTTTCTAACTCAATATTCGCCAATTCATCGCGCCAACTTTCTACATAGTTTCCGTAACGTTCGTTGTCAATTCGCTCCGCACCAATGTTGAAGACAGGAACCGGACGATCCCAACGTTTCCAATTGTACGAATGAATATCATAAACCAAACATGACTTAAATTTAGTTTCAAGCTTGTTGATTAAAGCTTCTAAAACTTCATAAAAGGCGTGATGTTTTGCAATACTTTTTTGTTTTTGAGAAACCGACAAAGGTTCTTTCCAAACCTGTTTTCCCCAAGCTTCTTCGTACACAGCAGTTTCTGGACCACGGTTCAAATCGTATTCAAATCGAGAATCGCAACCTTGAATTAAGATTGGAAAAGTCTCAACAAACTCAGCAGTATGTGGATCTTCTTCATACCAACGCTCATAATTACTCAATAAACATTTTTCGCGAATATCGTCACGCATTTGTCCACCATCGTGAATAGCTGCACAAACGTAAGGAATGTATTCGTCAATTTTTATTTTGAATGATTCGTCTTCTGCATAAGCTTCAAATACAATTTCGTTCTCAATATTATCTAAAATTTGCTGTATACTTATGGATTTCATGCTTTAAATTCTTTATATTTCTCCAATAACATCGATACGATTTGTTTCTGAATTTCGTTGTTATTGTTTACATTATTGTGAGGAACAATTCCTCCAGGACTTACGACATTTAGCTCAACCATTTTTCCGTTAATCAAATCAATTCCGCAAAAATAAATTCCATCTTCATTTAATTGTTTTCCTATTTTACGGCATAAATCTAACTCATGTTCACTCATTTCGTGTCTAATCGCAGAACCACCAGCCGAAATATTAGAACGGTGGTCACCTTCTGCAGGAACACGCATAATTGCACCAATCGGTTCACCATTAATCACAATAGCGCGAACATCACCTTTTTCTGCACCTTCTATATAATTTTGACAAATAATAGGCTGAGAATATCCGGTATGATTGATATAAAAATCGCAAATCGAGCTTAAGTTACCAATATTTTTTCGTTCGAAAAGTATAACACCTTTACCACCCATTCCGTCTAAAGGTTTGATGATAAATTTCTCGAAATTATTTTCTTCTACAAACGATTTTATCAAATCAATATCTTTTGTAATAAGTGTTTGAGGAACAATTGTTTCTTGACCATCATCAAAAGATGCGGCGTATATTTTATTATTTGCTTTACGTAATCCCGAAATTTTATTGACGAAGAAAACTTTATCTTCGATTAATTCTAACATATTCAACAAAAGCGGATCAATTGGTGGGTCGGCTCTCATAAAAATTATATCAAATTCGGTCAAATCTTTTATACTACTTTCAAATTTCATGGTGTGATAAAACTCAACACAATCATTTGTTTCTGTAGTTATCATCTTTTTGCAGTTTCCTACAACTTTGCCTTTGGCAATAGAGATATCTTTTTTTGTTAAATAGGATACTTCAAATCCACGATCTACGCATTCTTTAATAATTCGCATAGTGGTGTCTTTTCCTGGTTCAACCTTGTCCCAAGGATACATTACGAAGCATATTTTCATATAAATAAAAAGGGTATTAAAATCAATGCAATAATAACTAAAAGTTTGATACAAAAAATGATCTATAAAAAATTATAGAATATTTATTTTTATTCTATGAAAGATATTGATTTCTAATGATTAATAAAAGAAAATGGTGATTGATTTTTTAATTTCAATCACCATTTGGTTGGTAAACTATAAACTATTTATTTCTTAAACGATCAATTGTTTCTTGAACTTTAGGATCATCAGCTTTCACACTGTAATAATCTGCAATTTTTCCATTTTGATCAAGAACCAAATATCTTGGTATCCAATTTAAATCAATCCCTGTGCCAAAATTGCCTTTCCAGTTGTTTCCTAAGTAAAAGTGTTGACCTTCAATTTGATATTTTTTAATACCATTTTTCCAAGCTTCCTCATTCTTGTCCATTGAAAGGTAAACAAAGGTTACGTCAGGATTTTTTTCGTGCAAAGATTTCAAAGCAGGCATGTTTTTGATACAATCTCCACACCAAGTTGCCCATAAATCCAACAAGACAATTTTTCCTTTATAGTTTGAAAAAACTTTTTCTATGGTTGCCGAATTTCCTTCTAAATCAACTACGCTATCTTGCAAAGCTGTTGCGGGAAATTCAGTTTTCATCACTGACGGAATTTTTTGCGAAAATGCATTAATTCCAACAAATAATATTAAAACGCTAATTATTTTTCTCATGATAATTTTTTATCGATTTCATGTATTTACAAAATCTATACCAATTCAGTAGACTTTAAAGCAAAGGTAAATATTTATTTCTAATCATTGCAAAAAGATGTAATTTTGTTTCATGCAAAAATATCTGATTATTGGGCTTGGTAATATTGGTGCTCAATACGAAAATACTCGTCATAATATTGGTTTCAAGGTTGTTGAAGAAGTTGCTAAAAAAGTTGATGCTAAATTTTCACCATCAAATTTTGGTGAAGTAGCACAGTTTAAATATAAAGCGCGTCCAGTTACGTTGTTAAAACCAAATACATACATGAATTTGAGTGGAGATGCGGTTCGTTTTTGGATGAAAAAAGAAAATATTTCGTTAGAAAATATTTTTGTCATTACAGATGATTTGAACTTGCCTTTCGGAACAATTCGTATGCGTGGAAAAGGTAGCGATGGTGGACACAATGGTTTGAAGGATATTCAAAATAAAGTTGGCGGACAAAATTATGCGCGATTACGCTTTGGTGTAGGAAACGAATTTTCGGAAGGTAAACAAGTGGATTATGTGTTAGGCGATTGGTCGGCAGAAGAAAATGAAAAAATGAATGAACGATTGAATTTGGCTGCTGATGCAGTTTTGTCGTTTATTTTTCAAGGATTAGGTAATACAATGAATCAATATAATGGTAAATAAAATTTTAGGAGTTGCAATGATTGCAGGAACACTTTTTTTAGGTTCTTGTGCAAGCAATTCGTCAAGCTCAGAAGGAAAAGAAGCGAAAATAGAAGAAATAACTTCGACATTAGACAATGTAAATGAAATTAATTTCAAGAGTAATAAGAATGTTTTGTTAGACGTTCGTACACCTGAAGAGTTTGCTGAAGGTCATGTTCCTGGAGCGGTAAATATAGATGTGAAAAATCCAAATTTCGAAGAAGAAATTCAGAAATTAGATACAAAAAAGAATTATTTCATTTATTGCAAATCTGGTGTTAGAGCAAAATTAGCAACAGAAAAAATGCAAGAAAAAGGTTTCAAAAATGCGAAGAATTTCAAAGATGGAATGTCAACGTACAAAGGAACTGTAACAAAATAATGGAAGGATTTCGTCCCGAAATATTAAAAGAAATTGTCACAACTAAAATGCCTTTCGGTAAATACGAAGGGCGATTGTTGTGCGATTTACCTGTTTCTTATTTGGAATGGTTTGTTGGTAAAGGTGGTTTTCCGAAAGGGAAATTAGGAATTCTTTTATCCACTGTTTATGAAATAAAATTAAATGGATTAGAAGATATTATCTACGAATTGAAACGTCAATTTGGTTAAACTTCCCATTCATAAAAATTTGCATCATCACGCAATTGAAATCCAGCACTTGGATATAATGAATTTCCAATATCATTCGTAACACTTGTTTCTAACAACATTGCACAAGCATCTGTTTTGCGACACAGATTTTTTGCTTCTTCTATCAATTCTCTTGAAAAACCTTGTCCGCGAAATTCTGGTGAAACAAATAAATCATTCAAAATCCAGAAACGTTTCATTCGAGTAGATGAAAATGAAGGAAATAATTGTACGAAACCAACTGCTTTTTCGTCTTTATTATAGGCTAAAAAGATAACCGATTCGTCATTTACAATTCTGGCTTCTAGAAATTTTTCCGCTGCTTTTACATCAGATTTCTTATCATAAAATTGACGATACGCATCAAATAAAGGAACTAATTCTTCTAGATTATTTATAGTAGCTTGTTGTGTCATGATTTTTTAGTTTACGATAAATTATTAGTGTATATAAGATTAGAGAAGTGGAGAAAACTGTAATTAAGAAATATTTTGTTTGATTAAATTCAGATTTTGATATTAAAATATTTTTGCCTTTTTCTAATTGAATGATAGAAATTGTATTTTGATATTTTTGAGGTTTTTCATAATAAATGTTTACATAATCTCCTTTTTTAATTTTTTGAGTTATAAGGTGTTTTTTGATTGAATACGAATATTTATTTGAATCATTTTCCAATTTTAGAAAAAACACCATCTTTTTATTAGAAAGATTTCGAAGACTTTTTTGTCTATATATACTTTCAGATAAACCAATTTCTGATACTTTTCCTTTAATTAAATTGCTTTCAGAAGTATTTATATCTATGATAGAATTAATTATTAAAAAAATTAATACTATTGGAAGAATAGAAAAGGCTATCCATTTTTTTAAAGCAGAAATACTCAAATTATTAAATTAAAAAATTATCCATACAAATTACTTCCATCCAAATATTCCCAAACTTTTGGAGGTAACATAGGTTTTATATTTTTTCTAGCTTTTATTGCATTTCGAATAAATGTAGAAGAAATTTCCATCAAAGGCGCTTCAACCATTTCGACATTATCCAAATTTTCTTCTTGCGAATAACCAGGACGCGGATAAACATACATTTGATAATCGCGCATTAAAATCTCAGCGTTTTTCCATTTCGAAATTCCATCTAAATTATCAGAACCCATAATCAACGCAAAGTCATGCTCAGGAAATTTTTCGTTTAGATGAATTAATGTATCAATCGTGTAAGAAGGTTTTGGTAACGTAAATTCGATGTTAGAAGCACGAAGATTAGGATAATCTTTAATCGCTAATTCTACCATTTCTAATCGATCATATTCATTTGCTAAAGAACTTTTTTTCTTCAATGGATTTTGAGGCGAAACCACAAACCAAACCTGATCCAAATCGGTGAATTGTTGAAAATGATTGGCAATAATTAAATGTCCGACATGAATAGGATTGAATGATCCAAAATATAAACCGACCTTCATAAAATTGATTTTTTAGAAAAACAAAAATACGATAATTAATAAAGTTTCGGAAGAAAGTGAAATGATGTAAGTTTTTTGTCATTTTGAATGTAGCATTAGAGAAATGAAAAATCTTAGATTCCTCTTTTCATCAGAATGATTTTTACTTTAGTGCTATTTTGAGTTTGCTTAATTTTTTTCTGTTTCTTGATGCGATATTGAAACAAGTTCAATACGACAAATAATAAAAAAATCCAGCCGGAGCTGGATTATATGTTTAGAATTTTACTAATTCTTTATATAGTTTGTGCGTTGGAAGTCCCATTACATTGAAATAACTTCCATTCATATTCTCCACACCAATGTAACCAATCCATTCCTGAACTCCATAAGCGCCCGCTTTATCGAAAGGTTTGTAATTATCAATGTAGAAATAAATTTCTTCATCTGTTAAATCTGCGAAAGTAACTTGCGTTTCGTCTGAAAAAGTAACTTCTTTTTCTAAAGAACGAATTGTAACTGATGTATAAACAGAATGTGTTTTTCCGCTTAATTTTTTAATCATTTCGTACGCTTCTTCTCTATTCGAAGCTTTTTCTAACGAATCATCATCCACCCAAACAGTTGTATCCGACGTAATAATCAAATCATTTGGTTGAATATCTGTATAAGCTTTTGCTTTTTTAGCGGAAAGATATTCGGTGATTTGTTCTTTCTTGAATTCGTTGCGATCAAATGTTTCGTCAATATCCAATGAAATTGTCGAAAATTGCAATCCTAATCCAGCTAAAAGTTCTTTTCTTCTTGGCGATCGTGATGCCAAAATGATATTGGTATCTTTTAGTTTTTCTGTTAATAACATTTCAAATTCTTTTATACAGAAGCAATTTCTTCTGCATTATACCACTTGTTTTGAACTTTCAAAATTTGTTCTAATAAATCGCGAACGCAACCTTTCCCTCCATTTTCTGGCGAAATATATTCTGAAGCTTTGCGTACATCCATACAAGCATCGTTAGGACAAGCTGATAATCCAACTAAATTCATCACAGCTAAATCTGGATAATCATCGCCCATATAAGCAATTTCATCAGGATCTAATCCATAAGAAAAAAGTAAATCTTCGAAAGCTTCTACTTTATCACGTTTGTTTACATAAATATCAGTTAAGCCTAAATATTTTAAACGATTTACAACAGCTTCATCTCTTCCGCCTGTAATCACCGCAATACGAATTCCTTGTTTGATGGCTAATTGCATCGCATAACCATCACGCGTATTCATTGTTCTCACCATTTCGCCAGTTGGTAATAAAATTAAATTTCCATCTGTCAAAACTCCATCTACATCTAAAATAACGGTTTTAATGTTATTTAGTTTTTCTTTATAACTTATCATTTTTCGTAAACTCGTTTGATTGAATCTGTCAATATTTGGTAAATCTGTAATAATCTCGAATCATCTTGTAAGGCCTCTAAATGACGATCAACAATGACTTGATCTCCACGTTTTGCTGGACCAGTTTGCGCATCTTTAGGACTCATTTCGATTACTTTATTTGCTGTTTCTTGTATAAGAGGCAACAAAACATCGAACGGAACATTGTTTTGTTCACAAATATTTCCAGCGATATAATATAAATGATTGACAAAATTATTTGCCCAAACACCTGTCATATGTACTTGCATTCTACTTGCAAAATTTAGTTCGTGAACTTCGTTTGAAATACGATTTCCTAATTCATTCAATTTTTTCAAATCTTCAGGATTTTCTGCTTCGATGAAAAATGGAATATTATCATAACGCATTGTTCTTTCTTTCGAAAAAGTTTGCAATGGATAAAAAACGCCTTTTCGGTAATCGCCTTTCAGAACAGACATTGGAGAGGATCCAGAAGTATGAACAACCAAAACATCATCATACGGAATATAATGAGAGAATTCTTCGATTCCAGAATCGGCACTTGCAATAATATAAATGTCTGCTTTTTCTATTTCAGAAATTTTATCAGTATACGAAATTCTATTTGCTTCTCCGATTTCTCTAGCATGTTCTAATGTTCTATTGAAAATTTGTCGAACATTGCAAGTGTTTTCGATTAATGCACGAGTTAAGTGAAACGCAACATTTCCTGCACCTAATATGACAATTGAACTCAATGTTTTAGCAATTTTTTGATTAATATTAATTGAATGATAAATGTAAGTTTTTCAACCGAGGAAAAAAATTTTAAAAAAAAATTAAAAATTCTTGTAACATTTTTGAAGTTGTTGCGTCTTATTAGTAAAATCATCCAACAATTGGGTTTACGTATTATGTAAAACATAGTACTTTAAAATTTAAAAAAAGTTTAAAAATTTTGTAACAAAACATTTTTTAAAACGTCTAATTAGGAAAAAGTACGGACAACTCTTATTATGTATTATGTAAAACATAGTACTGTTAAAAAATATTAACTATGAAATTAAACAAATTTACTTTAGCTATTCTTTTCTCCGTTTGCTCTATTTACGGATTCTCGCAGGAACAACATCCTGTGAAAGGAAAGATTGAAAATGCAAAAAATGAAGCGGTTGGTATGGCTGCGATTCAGATTTATAAAGCAGATTCAAAAGAATTATTCGATGAAGTGTATGCGAACGCAGACGGAACATTCGAGATTCCAGATTTAGAAGACGGAAGTTATCGTTTGGTGATTACAGAATTTGGTTATCAACAATCTGTAACAACTGCAGAAGTAAAACGAGGTGAGTTAAATTTAGGTAACATCATTTTACAAGCAGAAAAAGCCGAAACAGTTGAACTGAAAGGAGCATTTGTTCGTGCGCAAACTTCACAATATCGTAATGAAATAGATAAACGTGTTGTAGAAGTGGGGAACGATTTAGTTTCTGCTGGTACAGATGCTGCATCGGTTCTGAATAATATTCCTTCAGTTAATGTTGATCAACAATCAGGTGCTTTATCGTTGAGAGGAAATGAAAATGTAAAAGTTTATGTAGATGGTAAGCCGTCGTCTCAATCTGCAGCTCAATTACTGAAACAAATTCCTTCTAATCAAATTCAACGTATAGAAATTATCACAAATCCGTCTGCTAAATATGAAGCTGATGGAAAATCTGGAATCATTAATATCGTATTGGTAAAAGGGCAGAAAAAAGGGTATAATGTTGGTTTGATTGCTGGATACGAGCAAGGTAAAAAATCACGTTTCAATTCATCTGTTAATGCAAACGTAAATGTAGGAAAGTTCAATTTATTTGGTAATGTAAATTATGCAGATCGTCCATCTAAACAAAATGGTATTGGTCAGAATTATTCTGATAATATAGATCAGTTGTTTGATATTCAGAATAATAAAAACAGAAATTTATCTTACAAAGCAGGTTTTGACTGGTTTATTAATGATCAAAATGCGTTGACAGTTTATACAAATCAATGGAATGGAGATCATAATGCGTTAATTAATACAAATATTTTACAAGGTGTAAAAAATGATTTGAATAGAAATGATATTTGGTCAGATTCAAAAAGTTCGGATTATAGTTTAAACTTCAAACATGATTTCAAGAAAGAAGATCATAATATTATTTTAGATGCATTTTATTCGACAAGTAAAGAAGATGATGATAGAGATTACACTAACACCTATCCAAAAAGTAAGTTCTACCAAGAATATCGAAATGATAAAACAACGAATACTCGAATCAATTTAGATTATACGAATCAAATAAAAGATGCGGGAAAATTAGAAGCAGGTTTACAATTCAGAAGAGAAACGAATGATAATATTTTAAGATCTACAGATGTAATTACTGAAAATGCTATAAACTTTAATCCAAATGTTGATTTTGAATTTGAGCGTAAATTCTTCTCGGGTTACGCGAATTATAAACAAAAATTTAACAAATTCGGAGCTCAAATAGGATTGAGATTAGAACGTGTAGAGGATGATGGAAATTGGTTATTTGCGCCTAATAACTCTGGAACTTTGAAAAAAGATTATACAGATTTATTTCCATCTGCTTTCTTAACATATGATTTGACAGAAAAGGATCAATTATCATTTAACTATAGTAGAAGAATTGATCGTCCAGGAATGTATCAGTTAACACCTGTACCTCAGTTTACGACAGCTTTAATGTCAAGTAAAGGTAATCCAGAACTTAATCCAGAATATACAAACTCAATTGAATTAGGGTATTTGAAACAATTGAAAAAAGGATCAATTTCAGGAAATTTATTTTACCGTCATGTAACTGATAATATTATTCAGACTTTCAAAAAAGATCCAGAAGTAGAATCAGCTTTTATACAATATAATATGAACTATGATAAAGTGAATAGTTATGGAGTTGAAGCAAGCTGGAACTATAAATTAACTAAATGGATGAGTACTTATCTTGCCGGAGATTTTACTTCATCAGAAATGCAAAGTGTTATAGAGGATGAAAATAATAATCCTGTTGTTAAGAAAATTACAGCGAATACATTGTCATTGAGAATGAATAATACTTATACATTAACAAAACAATTAAGTTTACAACAATTTGGATTCTTTAGAGGTAAAACTAAATTTTTACAAGGAGAAATGTTGGAAATGTGGCGTATGGATTTAGGTTTACGTTACACGTTTATGGATGGAAAAGCTTCTTTGTCTGCTCGTGTTAATGATGTTTTCAAAACGATGCGTGCAAGAGTTCATATGGATGATCCGTATAATGGATATGCTAATTTCAATTGGGAATCTCAAACTGCTTATTTAGGATTTACCTACAATTTTGGAGGAAAAGTTAAATCAAGAACTGAAGCTCAACAGAATAAAACTGAGCAAAATGGTGGTGGAATAGGATTACAATAAATTAAAAACATTCTTCATTTAAATATTCTTAAAACGAAAAAGAGTTCCGAAATAATTTTTGGAACTCTTTTTTTATTGGGTTAAAATTATATTTTTATTGAACTTCTTTTTTAAAAAATTTATTCAATGTTACAGCGATGGCACCGTCTCCAGTCACATTTCCTGCTGTCCCGAAACTATCCATTGCGATATAAAGTGCAATCATCAAAGCTTGATTTTCTGCATTAAATCCTAACATAGAAGCAATAATACCAATTGCTGCCATAATCGCTCCACCAGGAACTCCAGGAGCTGCAACCATTGCAATTCCAAGCATCATGATAAATCCTAAAAATTGAACAAAATCAATTTCCATTCCTTGGATTAACATCAATGCTATACAACAACAAACGATTTTTAACATCGAACCAGATAAATGAATTGTCGCACACAACGGCACTGCGAAATTGGCAATTTCGTCGCGAACTCCAATTTTCTTTACTTGCGCAATTGTTACAGGAATTGTAGCCGCAGAAGATTGTGTTCCTAAGGCTGTGAAATACGCTGGTAACATCAATTTCAACATAGTGAAAGGATTCTTTTTTGCGATAATTCCGGCAATTGTAAATTGAAGCACTAACAAGAAAACATGTAGCACGAAAATTACACCAATTATTTTAAGGAATACGTTCATAATTGTTACAACTTGCCCTGAATATGACATGTTCAAGAAGATTCCGAAAATGAATATTGGTAATAATGGAATGATTAAATTTTGAATTAAATACGTAATAATTTCTTCGAAATCATCTGCAAATTTTCCAAAAGTCGAATCTTTTAATCGTGATAATCCAATTCCGAAAAGAAATGAAAATACCAAAGCTGGCATTACATCAAATAACGGAGGAAACTCTATCGAAAAGTATGGTGTAAATTCTTTGGCTTTTTCTGCTAAATTAATTTGCCCAGTTTGATGTTCTAATAATTGTGGAAAAATAGACATACTCGCTGAGTAGCCTAGTAATCCTGAAAAAATGGTTGATCCGTAAGCAATTAAAACGGTTGCTAATAATAATTTTCCGGCTGTTTGTCCTAATCTTCCAATTGATGGAACGATTAATCCAACAATGATTAATGGGATTAAAAAGTTAAGTAATTCGCTAAAAAAATCATTGAAAGTCATAAAAATACGACCAACAGCTTCTGGGATAATTCCACCGAGTACAATTCCGAGTACAATGGCTAGAATAACTTTTACGAGTAAATTGTCTTTAAGTTTGTGCATAGTCAAATTTAGAAAAAATCCGTTCAATTCAAGGTTTTAATTCTAAATGTTGATAAAAAGAAAAAAGCGATACTAAAATTTAGCATCGCTTTTTGGTATATAATTTTTGATAAAATTATTTTTTAGGTAAACGTACAATTCGGCTCGCATCGTTCGTATAAGCTTTACTTCCGCTTATTTTTTTGTAAGCAAATTTTGACGCCAAACGTGTGTTTTCTGTCGTAATATTGTTGGTAACATCACCTTTATTATTCATTCTGTCCACAATATCATACGTTACATCGTAACCTAATTGCTCGTAACGCGTCGGAAATTCACAATAAACTTCTTTGAAATCTTTGATCACACTTTGCACTTCCGTATCTCTTGTATTGATTAATCGCGCAGTACTAAACACAAAACCAAATTCACGGAATGCATCGATATTTTTTGCATTATCTGCGTTATAAACATCATAAACCGAAACCGATTTTATTCCGTAAGCTTTGATATTGTCTTTGTTAAATGTTTTTAATTTTTCTAAATATTGTTTTCCCAAATTATCATCATCACCAACTAAAACCGTAATAATTGGCGTATAATAATCTTCACCGTTAACTTTATCGTGTGGTTGAACAATTTTTGCAACACTATCTACAATGACAACATTTGCTTTCAACTGTTTTTCTAATTGTTTTTTCGTATAACTTGCTAACTCTTGATCGTCACGATTTGTTAATAAATAAACTTGTTCTCCAGCAAAGTTTTTCCCAATTTCTTCGATGATTTGATCTGCAATTACTTCATCTTTTGGATTAGAAATCAATAAATCATTGAAAGAATTTAACGAATCGTCATTTGCATAAGGCGAAATCACAGCGATACCAGAATTACTGAAGAAGTTGGCAACTTCTGTAATATCAGACGTGTTCAACGGGCCGATAACAGCATCCGTTTTACTAAAATCTGTTGTTGATAAAATATCTTGCAAGTTTCCGTTTTTCGTATCGATCACTTTCACATTTACATTTTTACCTTTTTTCGCCAAATGAGTCAACGCTAATTTAGCTCCAGTAAAAAATTGCATTGCTTGCGAATTTTTTAATTGCGGATTATTTGCAACATCAAAAGGTAGCATAATAGCAACATTAATTTCATTGTCATTAGCACGTTTCAACTTTCCTGCAGTTCCGTATTTGATGATTTTAGCATTTTTTTGCAATGGAATTTTAAGTGTCATTCCAGCTTTTAAACCATTGATTAAATCAGGATTTAAACGCAATAACTCATCTAAATTCGTGTTGTATTTTTCTAAAATTCCGTAAGCCGAATCTCCATTCTGAACAACATAGTTGATCGTGTTTTCTTCGATTACAACAGAACCAGATTTTTTAGGAATCGTTATCACCATTCCTTCTTTTACACCTGTTTGTAAAGCTGGATTTTCTGCATATAAATCGTCAACACTTACATTATACTGTTTTGCTAAAGTGTATAAAGTTTCTCCTTTTTTGATTAAATGCGTTCCTTTTGGAACAGAAAAAACTTTATTTGTCACATCTTTTGGAAGCTTGATTACGTCACCAATTTCTAAACCTCTTTCTTTGATTTGAGGGTTTAATGAGTTCAATGTTTCTTCCGAAATTTTATATTTTTTTGTCAAATTGTAAACCGTTTCTTTCGGCTCAATTGTAATATATTGATAATTATCGTCCGAAATTTTTACGTTTGACGTAGTCGTTTGTGTATTGGTTTCAGTTGGTTTGGTTGTCGTAGTTCCTTTACCTGGAATCACAATCAAATCACCTGGATGAATCCCATTTTTTTCAATTTTAGGATTGGCTTTATACAATTCTTCTTGCGAAACACCATATTGCTTCGAAATTCCGTAAACGGTTTCTTTTGCTTGAACTGTATGCGTTTTTTGTTGAGCATAAAGTGCTGATGCACCAACAAATAACAATAAAGCTAATATTTTTTTCATTTAGATGAATTTTCGTGGTCAAATATACAAATTATGTTTTGTTTAGAGTTCCTCTTTCAATGTATTTATGATGAACTCAAATTCAAAAGGTCGAAGACTATCTTCAATAAAATCAATGAAATACTGAATATTAATGTAATCAAAATCAGCAAAATTTTTCACACGTTCTTGCAAACCATTTTGTTGAGAAAGATCATTTAATAATTGCTCGATTCTCTTCAATAAATCTTCATTTTTTTTCACTTCTGCATGCACCAAACGTTGTTTTATTTTCTCAAAACCTTTCAACTGTTTTGTGCGCTGCGCTTGTATCATATCGGCAAAAGAAGATTCTGTTAACGAACTCAAATGTTCCAAACGTTCAAAAATGCTTTTTAATTCTTCTTCCAATTCAGGAAGTTTTGGAGCAATTTCTGATGAATTTATCGAACGTTTTTTTGTGATTGCTAAACTATTCGAAAATAAATCTTCGTTTGATAGATCTAATTTTTGTTGTTTTTCGTATTGTTTTTCAGTTCGGATTAACAATGAATTTCTCAAAACTAAAAGTGGAAAATCAACTTCAAATTGATTGAACATTTCTTTCAGTTGTAACCAATAAGCCATTTCGCCACCGCCGCCAACATAGGCAACATTTGGTAAAATTGTTTCTTGGTACAATGGTCTCAAAATCACATTTGGGCTAAATTTATCTGGATTTTGATGTAAATCGGCAATAATTTCTTCTTTCGAAAATTTGATTGAAGTGTTATTGACAAAATACGTTCCATTTTGTTCAACAATACGTTCGCGCGAATTATTTTGATTGATATAAAACAAATTTATCTCACGAGGATTCACTTGAATAGAATACCCCAATTGTTCTAATTTCTCATTTTGAGGTATTACTTTTTTGAACGATATTGACTGAATTAATTCTTCTTCAAAAGTTGGAATCATCAATTTTTTCAATTCTTTATCATCTCCATCAATCATCAACAATCCAAGATCTTTGAATAATAAATGAACCAATTTTCGTGTTGCGTCTGTCAAATTATCATTCGATAAATAAGATGCTTCAATCAAATTTTGCAATTCAGTTTTCTTTTTTCCATTTGGAATTAATGACAAAAATGAATCAAAAACTTTTTGTAAACCGTTTGTTGATAAACGACCAACTGGTCCACCAAATTCTTTTTCCCAATGAATAATTCGATCTCCAAATTTGAAATGATTAATTTCTTCGAAATCGTGATCTTCTGTCGCCATCCAAAACATCGGAACAAAATTGATTTCACTTTGTTCATTATTCAATTCTTCGCATGCTTTGATAACTTGCAAAATTTTATAAAAAAAGAAAATTGGACCTGTAAATAAATTTAATTGATGTCCAGTCGTAATTGTTACTGTATTCTTTTCTCTTAATTTTTGTAGATTATTTTGTTGCTTTTCCGATAAATCTAAATGACCTAATTGTTTCGAAATTTGTTCAACAAGAATTGCTCTATTTTTATAATGTCCAAGCTTATTTTTCGCTTGTTTTATATAGTTTTCTTTGGTTGGAAATAGGTTGTAGAAGTTTTTCAAATCCTCGTCTTGATTGATATAATTTAGCATCAATTTTGAAAAATAATTTGAATCCTTAAGTGATATTGTTTCCATTTAATTTTTATTAATCGTTTGATGTACATCCATTGCTCTGTCTGTTGCAAAAATGTCGACACCATCTTTTTCTAAATCGCGGTAAAGTTGTCCATTTCTCGCCGAAACACTTTTGTCTAAGTTTCCTAACGTCCCAAAAATGACCAAAATATCCTTGTCATGAATTTTGTTTAAAAATGATTTGTCATTGCGTCGAGTTCCTGTAAAGGCAACCATTTTGTCAGTCGGAATTCCGCTGTTCATCATTTCATTAAATTCGCGTTCGTTTCGCATCGAAACAGACAATAGCATATCTGGCGCAAGTTGATGCAACTTTTTCGCTTGACCAACTGTATACGTCACCAAAACAACCTGTTTTTGCATGTTTACATGTTCTATTGTCTTCACAATATCACGATAATCAACACCTTTTTTGATGTCAACCATAAAATAAATCGGTTTACTTTTCCCCCAATTTAGCGCTTCTGCAAAAGTCGGAATTTTGTATGACGTTTGTTGTCCAAAATCATCTACCAAAAAGTATTCCTTAATGGTTTTTAAGTCAACTTGATTGACATCTTGTCGCCCTGTGCTTGTTCGTTGCAACGAATTATCGTGCATTAAAATAAGTTGATTATCCTTTGTTTCGGCAACATCAATCTCAAAAATTTGTATTCCTTTTTGATAAAGATGTTCAAAAGTTTCGACACAATTTTCGGGAAAACCATGTATTCCACTTCCTCCACGATGCGCGCTGACAAAATTTTTGTTTTTGGTCGAATATTTGAAGGATATTTCTTCGGATGAAGTATTTTGATGTGTTTTGGATTGATTTTTCTTCGGATTACAACTAAAAATAGTCAGTAAACTGAACATTAAAATTCTGAAATAATATCGTTTAAAATAGCTGAAATTCATATTTTTAAATAAAAAATTAAATTAATTCATTCTAAAATTACGAATGAAGCTGTAAATTTAAACTGAAAATAATCAACAAAATAAATTATTATGGGACTTAGAACTTTTTTGAAAAGAATTTTAGGAAAAACGGAAACCGCGATTGATGTTGCGGGAGATAAATTTGACGATGTTTCGGCAACTGTGAAAAAAGCAGGAACATTGATTGCAGATGATGCATCGGATTTTGCGCGTAAAACAATCAATAATATAAAAGATGCTTCTGGTGATCTGAAAGAACAATCGAAAGAAGCCGCTAGAGATTTTAAAGAAAGATCGAAGCAAGATTATAACGAAGTAAAAGATATTGCGGAAAAGCAAATGAAAGAAACAAGTGCTTTTGTGAAAGAGAAAGTTTCGGATTTGAAAGAAACTTTTAAAGAAGAAAAAACAGAATTGGAAGAAAAAGCTGATGAGTTAAAAACAAAAGCCGAAAATAAATTAGACGAAGCTTCTGAAGATATTAAAAAAGAGACAAACGATTAAAAAGTCTTTATTTATCAAGTTTTATTACAATTTATAAATGTTAAATTTAACATTAGTTATTGATTATTATAAAATTGGTTTAATTTTTGATTCAATAATTTTTCCTCGAAATAATTAAAATGACTGAATACAAAGATCTCGAGCCCTCTACAAACCCTAAACATAAAAATGAATTCGTAAAGAATATTATTATTGCTGTTTTAGCAGTATCCTTGTTATTAGCTATTGGGTATATTGTATATTCTAAAGAAGCAAATGCAAAATCTTCGATAGAAATGCAAAGTGATATCAATGATTTGGAACGATCTAGAGAAATTCTGAAACAAGAATTACGTATAATTAGATCAGATTTTGATGATGCTAAAACTCGTGTTGTAAAAAAAGATTCTTCTTTAAGTTATCAAGATCGATTGATTTTGGAGAAACAAAAAGAGATTCAATCAATCTTAAATAAAGAAGGAATTACAAGTGGAGAATTGCAACGTGCTAAACGTTTGATAACCTCTTTACAAGCAGATATTAAAGTTTATAAAGAAGAAATTGTTCGCTTGAAAGACGAAAATAAAAAGCTGACAAACAAGAATACAGAGTTAACTTCGGAAAATTCTCATTTGAATGAGCAGAAAAAAACTGTTGAATCAAATTTGAGTACTGAAAAAGAAAATCATCAGAATTTAATCAAAGAAACAAATTCTACTTTATCGATTTCAAATTATACGATTAAAGGTTTGCGAGTAAAATCAAGCGGAAAAGAAGTGGAAACAACGCGAGCAAGAAGAATTGATAAGGTTAGAGTATCCTTTGATTTGGATAAAAACTTGAATGCGACTTCAGAAACCAAAGAATTGTATGTATCTATTTATAAACCAAGCGGCGAGATAGGAAAATTTAAAGGGGCTGATGCTGGTGAAACAACTTTACGTTCTGGATCTTCTGTAGAATATTCTGATCGTGTAAAAGTTAATTACAATAATATGTCTGGTTCAAGAGTTAATTTTGACTGGGTTGATTATGATTTTCCAAAAGGTGAATATAAAATTGATATTTACCAAAATGGATACAAAGTTGGTCAAAATGTGATTACACTTCGATAAAGATTAAAATTATAAATACATAAAAAAAACTCTTCAAGATTCTTGAAGAGTTTTTTTTATTAACAATATTTTTCTCCGTTTTTCTGTAATTTTAAATCGCTCACATAAGTTTTTATAAACTGTACATTGCTTCGAGGACAAATGAGTAATCCTTTCTCCGAATTAATAACCACATAACTGTCTAATCCATCAATAATAATAGCTTTATCTTGCGTAGAATAAATAAAATTATTTTTGGCGTTGTAACCAGAAAAATGTTTACATAATAATGTATTGTGATTTTCGTCCTGATCTTCACCTGTATATTTATACTTTTCGTTGATTGCAGACCAAGTTCCAATATCACTCCAGCCAAAAGTTGTTGGAATGACATAAACATTATCCGCTTGTTCTAAAATTCCTTTGTTGATAGAAGTTACGTCTAACGTTGTGTAAATAGGTTTTAAAGTTTCTGTATTTTGTAAAGAACGATCAAGATCAAAATATTTTTTTAAAGTTTCTTTCATCGAAGGTAAATGTTGTTGAAAAGCTTTTACAATACTATCTACAGACCAAACAAGGATTCCTGTATTCCAAATAAATTCACCACTCGTTATAAAAGATTCAGCAAATTCTAAATCAGGTTTATCGATATAAGATTTTACTTTTTTTATAGGTGTTGTATTTTCGATGAACTGAATATAACTGTAATTAACATCTGGACGCGTTGGAGCTACTCCCAAAGTAATCAATCGATCGTTGTCAGCATCCTCGAAAGCAAGATTTACTTTTTCTACAAATTCATCTTCATCAAAAATAAAATGATCTGAAGGAGAAATAATCAATTTTGCATTTGGATTAACTTGTTGGATTGTCATTGCGGCCAATAAATTACAAGCTGCGGTATTCATGACTCTTGGTTCGATGATAAAATTTTTATCCTCAAAATCTGGTAATTGTTCTTTTACAATCTCTTTATAATCTTGAATAGTTACAATGAAAATATTTTCTTGCGGAACGATTTTTTTAAGGCGATTATACGTTAATTGAATAAAAGTTTTTCCTATTCCTAATAAATCATGAAATTGTTTTGGTTTCTTAATTGTACTCAAAGGCCATAATCTCACTCCTGTACCACTGGCAAGGATAACAGCGTAGTTATCTTTATTATTCATGATTGTCTTTTAAAGTTTATTTACAGTTGCAGTTGCGTTTATCAAATATTTTTTCTTGGTTTTCAACTCTAAACAAAGATACCTTAATTTTCGTTTAGATTCTTTTTTAAAGATTCTTTTTCCAATCGAAAATATTGTGCCATCCTCCAAATCTTCAAGATAAATTTGAGCAGGATTTTTATCATCTATAATATATTTTGAGATATTAATATCCGCTCCTAAACTTGCCTTTGGATGTTTGGCATGATGAAGAATATACGGTTGCAATTCTTCGGGATAAATGTGAAGAGATTCTAATAATAAATGCCCAAAAATGGTTTTCCATTCTTTTCCATGCGGATTTATTTTACGAGAATCAAACTGAACAAAAGTTTTGAGATGCGCCACTTCATGTGTAAAAACAAAAAAGAAAGCATACTGATTTAAGTCGCCATTCACTGTAATTTGATGACGATTATTTTCGACTAATTTGCGATAATCTCCCAATTTAGTTTCACGTCTTCTTGTAATTTTTAACGTTATAAAATGATTTTCTAACCACTTTTTTACATACAAGTCTGCATTATGAGGGAGATAAGAAGTTAAATGTTCTAAATTCACATTGTGCAAGATAAATAAAAAGCCTTTCCAATAAAAATATTAATTTTGTCGTAATGAAACTAATCGAAAATTTAGGGTCATACTTTATGCTTATGGGTAAAGTATTTAGCAAACCTCAAAAATTGAGCGTTTTCTGGAAATTGACCGTTAGAGAAATATATGATTTAGGTGTCAACTCTTTAGGGATTGTAACCTTTATCTCAACATTTATGGGTGCAGTTGTAGCAATACAAATGGCACAAAACTTTCAAGGAGCTTCTATTCCTGTTCCAGATGCCTACATTGGTTATGCAACCAAAGTGGTTTTGGTATTAGAGTTTGCTCCAACCATTATGTCGCTAATTTTAGTTGGTAAAGTAGGTTCGTACATCGCTTCGAGTATTGGAACCATGCGTGTTACCGAACAAATTGATGCGTTAGATGTTATGGGAATCAATTCTGCAAACTTCTTGATTTTACCAAAAATTATCGCCTGTGTATTTTTCAATCCTTTATTGGTTATGATTTCTATTGGATTTGGATTATTAGGAGGTTACTACATTGGTGTTTTTACAAAACTATGGTCAGCGGCCGATTTTATTACAGGTTTACAAATGAATATGGCAACAAAATTGTTTGTCTATACATTCCTTAAAACAATGGTATTCGCGTTTGTTATCGCAACAATTCCGGCATATTATGGTTATAAAGTAAAAGGAGGTTCGTTAGAAGTTGGTCGTTCTGCAACAACAGCTGTTGTATGGACATCAGTAGCAATTATTGTGATCAATTTAATATTAACACAAACAATTTTGAGCTAATGATTGAAGTAAAAGATATCAGAAAATCATTTGATGCAGTAGAAGTACTGAAAGGTTTTTCTGTCACTTTCGAGAAAGGAAAAGTTAGTTTAATTATTGGTCAAAGTGGTTCTGGAAAAACAGTTTTCTTGAAAAATTTGATTGGATTATTAACACCAACTTCAGGTCAAATTTTGTACGAAGGAGATAATATGATCGAGTTTGATTACAAAGAAAAACAACGTTTACGTTCAGAAATTGGAGTAGTTTTCCAAGGTTCGGCTTTGTATGATACGATGAATATTGTAGAAAATGTAAAATTTCCATTGCAAATGTTTTCGGATATGTCAAATGCTGATGCCGAAAAACGTGCGCGTGAAGTATTAGATCGTGTAGAAATAGCTCGTACAGCACTTAAAAAATATCCGTCAGAAATATCTGGAGGAATGCAAAAACGTGTGGCGATTGCGCGCGCGATTGTAAATAATCCAAAATATTTATTTGCTGATGAACCAAACTCTGGTCTTGACCCGAAAACGGCGTTAGTTATTGACCAATTAATTTATGATATCACAAAAGAATACAACACAACAACCGTTGTAAATACACACGATATGAACTCGGTAATGGAAATTGGAGATCATATTGTTTTCCTAAAAAATGGTTTCTTGGAATGGGAAGGGACAAAAGAGGAGATTTTGGTGGCTGATAATCCAAATGTAATTGATTTTGTATATTCGTCGAATCTTTTCAAGAAACTAAGAGAAGCCTTATTAAAAGAACAATAATAAATCAATAAAAATAAAAATTCTATGAAAAAGTTAATTTTAACTGCAATTGTAGGTTTAGCTGCAAATTTTGCAACAGCACAAAATATCAATTTTGGTATCAAAGGAGGAGCTGTTTTCAATACAGATAAAGGAAAAGTTTGGGAAGATGCTGGAAATATTTTCAAGAAAGATGGGAAAGCTTCTGCAGGGTTTCAAGCTGGTGCTTTAGCTCGTGTCTCTTTAGCAGGAATTTACATTCAACCAGAGTTATTGTATACGCAATTCAAAAATGAATATGATGTTGATGGACAAAAACTGAATGTAACTAAAAAACGTATGGATATTCCTGTAAATGTTGGAAAAAGATTTTTAGGAATCGGACATATTCAAGCTGGTCCAGTTTTCTCTTACTATTTTGATGATAAATTATCTGTAAAAGATTTTACAACTGCAAAACAAGACGAATTTAATGTCGGAATGCAAATTGGTGCAGGTGTAGAAGTTTCTAAATTATTATTCGATTTACGTTACGAATTCGGTTTAGGAAAAGTTGGATCTGACATTTTGAACGGATCAAATGGACAATATAGAACAGAAAATCGTCCGCAAATGTTAAACTTATCAGTAGCATATTTATTCTAAAAGGTTGTTTGTAAATAAATTTATTGGATATATTTGTTCCAAATTGTATTTTTGCAACCTCGTAAATTATTAAAATGGCAAAAAATAATAAAAAAGAAGAATTCGCTACAGAGCAATTCGTAGAAAAATTAGATAGAACAGCTTTCAACGTAGAGTTTTTTGTTGAAAAATATGCTAAAGCAATTGGTATTGGTTTAGGAGTAATTATTGTAGCTGTTTTAGGTTATTTTGCTTACTTAAAACTAGTCGTAGAACCTAAATCGGATGATGCTTTCAAAGAAATGGTTCAAGCAGAACGTCTTTTTGATCAAGATTCTATTAACGTTGCTCTTAATGGTAGCGCAGGAAGTTTCCAAGGTTTACAACAAATTGTTGATGAATATGGAAATACTGATGCTGGTAATTTAGCACGTTTCAAAGCGGCAAGTTCTTATTATAAATTAGGAGATTACGCATCTGCTGTAAAATTATTAGAAGATTTTGATACAGATGACAATGTGATGTTAGCGCAAAAATATGGTATGTTAGGAAACGCATTAGTTGCTTCTAACAAATTAGAAGAAGGTTTACCTTACTATGTAAAAGCTGCTGAAGCGACAGAAGTTGAAACTTTACAATCAACTTACTACACAAAAGCAGGTGAAATTGCAATGGAATTAGGTAAAAATGCTGATGCTTTAAAATATTTTCAAGCTTTAGAGGATAAATATCCAAATGCAAATAATGGTGAAACTGCGAAGTTTATTGAGCGTTTAAAATACGCTTCTGAAACTGCAAAATAATTCACTTCAAAAGATAATTACAAGCCGAACAATTTGTTCGGCTTTTTTTATTGATTCAAATCAAAGTTTATCCTAAATCATTTTTGTAATTTTACCATTCAAATTTTAAACAAAATGGCAACAGAAAATAAAAATTTATCTCAATATAATAAAGCAGAATTACCAAATGTAGCGGGCTCTAAGTTTGCAATCATTACATCTGAATGGAATAATCATATCACATTTAATTTACGAGATGGAGCAAAAGATACATTGATTGATTTGGGCGCAAATCCTGATGATGTTACATTATATGAAGTTCCTGGTAGTTTTGAGTTGATTTATGGAGCTGATAAAGTCGCGCAAGTTCATCCAGATTTGGACGGAATTATCGTTGTTGGATGTGTGATTCGTGGAGCAACAGCACATTTTGATTATGTTTGTCAAGGTGTGACGCAAGGTGTAAAAGATTTGAATATCAAACACAATATGCCAATTATTTTTTGTGTTTTAACAGACGAAAATGAACAGCAATCAATTGATCGTTCTGGCGGAAAACATGGAAATAAAGGAGTTGAAGCTGGTGTAGCTGCGGTTATGATGGCGGATATGAAAAAGAAATTAGGAAAATAATTTTAGAATGATAGATTCAAAACTTTATCGATGCCAATAGCAGAAGATTTTAAATCAATTTATACGAAAAATTGGGAGATTTATTTTTCTCAATGTGATCCGACAGGTAAGATGAAATTGTCTGAAATGGCAAATCTTTTTCAATTAACTGCTTCAGAACACGCGATAAAAGGAGGTTTAGGTTTCTTTGATTTACAAGAATTTAATCAATCTTGGGTAATGAATCGACTTCGAATTGAGATTGATGAATTACCTTCTTGGACAGATTTTGTTGATGTAAAAACTTGGATTGAAGTATTGAAAGGTGCAAAATCTATTCGTGATTTTACAATCGAGAAAAATGGAAAAAAATTAATTGGAGCTTCAAGTTTGTGGGCGGTTTTCAATACAGAAAAACGTCGTCCTGATATTCTTCAAATTGATTCATCTCACATTGAACGTTTTCCTGATCTGAAACCAACGGAAGTCGAGAATTCGATTTTAAACATCGATTTTGAACCAACAGAAGTTATTCAATATAAAGTTCAGTTTTCTGATTTAGATATCGTAAAACACGCAAATAATACCAAATATTTGGATTGGTGCTTGAATACTATTGATCCTGAAATAATATTCAAACATCGTATCAAAGCGATTGATATGAATTTCTTGAAAGAATTAAGTTTACATGACAAAATAGAAATTCAGAAATTAGAAACTAAGAATTTAATTCAGTTTAAAGTTGTTAATCAAGAAAAAGTAAACTTCGTTTGTCGATTGGAGTTGAGGTAAAATACTTTGTATAATGCGATGTAGAAATGAGTTCAACATGACTTATGGATAATAAGTCAGAATGCAACGTAAGTGGAATGAAGAATCTCAGATTCCTCCTTTCGTCGGAATGACATTTACTTTATCAGAGTTTTGAAAACAATTATTCTGAGTTTATCAAAGAATCTAAAATTATTACAATAAAAAAAGGTTTCATATCGAAACCTTTTTTTATCTATTTTTCTTTTGTCAAAACAAATTTAGCAGAATCGGCCGATTCTATTTTCTTCTGATTTTTATTTAACTGAGTAATTTTTCCCTCTTCAACCAAAAAAGCATTCGGAACATTGGCAATTTCAGGAAAAACAATTGTATTTCCATCTTCTTTAAACTGAAAAGTTCCAGTTGTCATAATTGCCATTTTATCTAACCCCAGACGTTTTGTAGAATAGACATATCCTTTGTTTGGTAATAATTTTATTTCCATTTCAACCTCTTTGCAATCTTTCTCATAACAAGGCAAAATTCCTTTGTAAGCTCCTTCGTATTGAATAGATTCTTCGGCAGTTTTTGCTTCAACTTTTACTGAATCTTCTACATTTTCTACATCATTTTTTACAGGTTCTGTTTCGCTTTTACAACTTGACACAACAAAAGCTGCGATTGTAAATGTGGCTAAAATTATTTTTTTCATTTTTTAGAATTTGATTTAAAGGTAAGTAAATTTTGAGCCAAAAAAAATCCTTCCGAATATTTTCAGAAGGATTTGTATAATGTTTTGTAATCTTATTCGATTAGAAAATTTCTTTCGCAGCAAAGTGGAAAGCAGCTTCAATAGCAGCATTTTCGTCAGAATCAGAACCGTGAACAGCGTTAGCATCGATAGATTCAGCATATTTAGCACGGATTGTACCTTCTGCAGCCTCAGCTGGGTTAGTAGCACCGATTAAAGTACGGAAATCAGCAACTGCGTTGTCTTTTTCTAAAACTGCAGCAACGATTGGTCCAGAAGTCATGAATTCTACTAAATCCTTGAAGAAAGGACGCTCTGCGTGGATAGCGTAAAATGCTTCAGCATCTTGTTTTGCTAATTGAGTCATTTTAGCCGCTTTAATTTTGAAACCAGCGTCAGTAATGTCTTTTAAAATATCTCCGATGTGTCCTTTTGCAACTGCATCAGGCTTAATCATTGTAAATGTAATGTTTGCCATTTTATTGAATTGTATTTATTACTTATTTTTTGAGGTGCAAAATTACAAAAATGATTCGAATGTTTTTGTTTTATAATTAAAATTTCTTATTTTAATAAAAATAGTTAATTGTTATTCATTTAAGATTGTTTCAATTCGATAATATTTCTTATTTTTAAGAGAAATCTAAAACTTATGAATACAAATGATCTTTCCACATTTCATCATAAAACAAAACTCAAAAAGGTTGGTGATAAATATTTTCTACCTTTCGAAATTTGGAATTATTTAGATTTTGGGCTGATGTTTGCACTTGTTTTATTCTTTATTTATGCATCAAGTGAAATGAATATTGTTTTTATTTCAATGATTTTAATTTTTGGAATCCGAATAATAACGACAATTAAAGACAGATTTTTTGTAGAAATTAAAACATCAAAATCGTTGAGTGAGAATATTAATTTAATCAAAGAATTAGCACAGCGTCAACATAATTTTACGCAATCATTGGACGAAGAAGGTTTGTTTCTTTTTGAATATTCGGAACGAAATATTTTTTACAAATACAATTACCGAAGAAGAGATTATATCGAAACAGTTGTGATTTACTGTGAAGACAATTCGATTTGGGTGAACTCTTTTAATCAACGTTATTTCGGAATTTTTAGACGATATAATCTAAAACAATGGATAAAATTGATCCAATTAAAAAGCGAGAATTAATCTCGCTTTTTAATTTTAATATCTTTCGATTAAATCGTTTCCTATTTCGTTGATAGAATCATCAGTTTCTTTTGGGTTTGGTCCCCATTGATTAGAACCTGGTTGACTATCCATAATAAAAAATATTAATAAAATAAGATTTCCTCCAGGTATAAAAGTTAATAAATAGAACCATCCACTTTTTCCTGTGTCATGCAATCTTCTACTTATTAAAGCTAATCTTGGTATAAGAGTTATAAAAAAAAATAAAACTATTATTCCTCCAATAGTATATGAAACTATGTCTGATATATTTATAAATTTAAATAAACAAATGAAAGATATTATAAAAAATATAGTATTAATTAAAGTTGTATACCAAAATTCGCTTCTGCGGGCTCTTCCCGAGAAATTGGCGTAATTGTCAAACATTACTCGTTTGTATATTTCAATCATAGATTAAGTTGTTAAATTATGTTAAAAATATTAAAATAAATTTTATTACGCAACTCTTAATCTGCTTTTAAACGTTTAGTTTTGAACATTTCTGGCTTATAGTTAATAATAAAAACACCAAGAATAATTAGAATAGTAGCGACAATAAACTTTGATGAAATCTGCTCGTCAAGAACTAACCAACCCAAAATAATTGCAATAATCGTATTGAAATAAGAAAGAATAGAAACTTGTATAGGGGAAATTTTGGTCAATGCATAATGAAAAGAGAAAAACGTAATCACAGAACCAAAAACAGCTAAATAAAGCATGGCAGAAATACTTTTTGTACTCCAATTCTCGAAATTATAATTTTTAGTAAAAGCGAATGCAAAAATAATTTGAACAATTCCAGCAAATATAAATTGGTAAAAAAGATTGAGAGAAATATTTTTAGATTGAATATTCATTTTCTTGGTGAAAATAGTTCCTGTTGCCCAACCTGTAATCGCACAAAAAAGTAAAATAATTCCGGTTCTATATTCTGGATTTGCTAATTCTTTAATTCCATCCCAAAAAATAAATATTACGCCGCAAAAACAAAGTAAAACACCTAATAATCCGCGGTAACTAAATTTTTGTAAACCAATAAAAATACTTCCTGAAAAGACTAAAATAGGAGAGGTTGCGCTGATTAATGCAGCTAAACTACTCGATAAATTTTCTTCGGCAACAGTAGTTAATCCATTTGCAGCGATTAACATCAAACTTGAAAATATAAGTTGATAAGACAAATTTTTCCAGCCAATCTATTTTAATTCCTTTTTAGATAGTAAAATAATTAGCATAATTAGTCCTGCCAAAAATTGACGAATTTCAACAACAAACCAACCAGGAATAGTTTCTACAGCTATACGAATTCCGAGGAAAGTTGTTCCCCAAACAATTGCAACTATACTAACGGCAATCAATAATTTGATCTCTTTCAAGATAAAAAAGTTAAAAGTGTTAATTCTAAAATAGAATTATAAAAATAAAAAAAAAGCGACTTGATAAACCAAGTCGCTTTTAAAGTATTATAATAGAGATTTATTATTTAACAAAATCCTCTGCTTGTTTTAGTGCAGCATCTAATCCAGAAACCTCTTTACCACCTGCTGTAGCTAAGAAAGCTTGTCCACCTCCGCCGCCATTGATGTGCTTCGCGATTTCTTTTACAATTTGTCCTGCGTTATAACCTTTTTCATCTACAAGGTTTTTTGCGATAGAAATTGTAATCGATGGTTTTACGGCATCATTCGTACCAACAACGATAAATGCATTTTCGATTTCTTTTGTTAAATCAATTGCATTTTGTTTTGCGGCATTTGTATCTAAATTCGTTTTAACCGCTAAGAAATTAACACCATTAATCTCTTTAATCGCAGCTTTCCAAGTCGCTTTCTCAGCAGCAGCTTGTTGCGCAACAAAAGACTCTAATTGCTTTTTCAATTCTGCATTTTCATCTAATAAATGTTGAACCGCTTTTACCGCATCATTTTTCGTTTTAAGTGCAGCTAAAACATCATTGTAATTTTTCTCAGCATCTTTGTATGCTTCGATTGCTTTGTTTGATGTAATTGCTTCGATACGACGAATACCAGCAGCAGTAGAAGATTCAGATAAAATTCTGAACAAACGAATATCTGCTGTGTTTTTTACGTGCGTACCACCACATAATTCGATTGAAGATCCGAAACGAATGACACGAACTTTATCACCATATTTTTCACCAAATAGAGCCATAGCTCCATCAGCAATAGCTTCGTTGATATCACAATCTCTTTTTTCGATTAATGGTAAAGCTTCTGCAATTTTATCGTTTACTTTTTGCTCAACAATAGCCAATTCTTCATCTGTCATTTTAGAGAAATGAGAAAAGTCAAAACGTAAATAATCGTCTCCAACATACGAACCTTTTTGTTCTACGTGCGTTCCTAAAACTTCGCGTAAAGCTTCGTGCATTAAGTGTGTTGCAGAGTGATTTTTAGTTGTCTCATTACGTTTTTCTGTGTCAACTTTCGCATTGAATGTAGCGTTTACATTTTCTGGTAAAGTTTCAACGAAATGAATTACTAAGTTATTTTCTTTTTTCGTGTCAACAACTTCAATTGTTTCATTCAAAGTAGAAATTGATCCTGTATCACCAATTTGTCCTCCAGATTCTGCATAGAATGGCGTTTGATTGAATACTAATTGGAAAAATTCTCCTTTTTTATTTTTTACTTTTCTGTAACGTGTAATTTTTACTTCAGCTTCTGTGTTATCATAAGCGATAGAGGTTTCGTTTCCTTTATCATCTAAAATAACCCAGTCATCCGTTAATAAAGCAGTTGCTTTTTTCGAACGTTCTTTTTGTTTCGCCATTTCAGCTTCAAAACCAGCTTCGTCAATTGTGAAACCGTGATCTTCTGCTACAATACGAGATAAATCTGCAGGGAAACCAAACGTGTCATATAATTCGAAAATCACATCACCAGGAACAATTTTAGAATCTCCTAATTGCTCAATGATTTGATTTAATCGATTTAATCCTTGTTCAATTGTACGTAAGAAAGATGCTTCTTCTTCACGAATAACGCCAGTTACAATTGTTTCTTGTTTTACTAATTCTGGGAAGAAATCGCCCATTTCAGCTTTCAAGATTGGATATAATTTATAGATAAAAGGCTCTTTAAGACCTAAGAAACGATATCCGTAAGAAATAGCACGACGTAAAATACGACGAATTACATATCCAGCTCCTGTGTTTGATGGTAATTGTCCGTCTGCAATTGCAAAAGAAACTGCACGTAAATGGTCAACTACAACACGAATCGCGATATCTGTTTTTTCTGCTGCGCCATATTTTACACCAGAAATTTCTTCTAATTTTTGAATTGTTGGTTGAAAAACATCTGTATCATAATTTGATGATTTTCCTTGTAAAACCATTGCTAAACGCTCAAATCCCATTCCTGTATCGATGTGTCGCGCTGGTAAAGATTCTAAAGAACCATCAGCTTTACGTTGGTATTGCATAAATACCAAGTTCCAAATTTCGATAACTTGTGGATGATCCATATTAACCAATGTTTTACCATCAACAGCTAAACGATCAGCTTCTGGACGAATATCAACATGAATTTCAGAACATGGTCCACATGGTCCGATATCACCCATTTCCCAGAAATTATCTTTTTTATTTCCGTAAAGAATTCTGTCTTCAGCAATATGTTGTTTCCAAAGTTCTAATGCTTCTTCATCTAATGATGTTCCGTCACCTTTATCACCTTCAAAAACTGTTACATAAATTTGATCTTTAGAGATTCCGTATTTTTCTGTTAGTAATTCCCACGCCCAAGCGATTGCTTCTTTTTTGAAATAATCACCAAAAGACCAGTTTCCTAACATTTCGAACATCGTGTGGTGGTAAGTATCTTTTCCTACATCATCCAAATCATTATGTTTACCAGAAACACGAAGACATTTTTGTGTATCCGCGATACGATTACTTTTTGGAGTTCCGTTTCCTAAAAAATATTCTTTGAATTGTGCCATCCCCGAATTATTGAACATTAATGTCGGATCGTCTTTCAAAACAATCGGCGCAGAGTCTACTATTAAGTGGCCTTTTGTCTCAAAAAAATGCAGAAATTCTTTTCTTATATCTTTGGATTTCATTTAATTAAATTATTTTTATCATTTGATTAACAAGTTTACTCGTACAATATTCGTTACTTTGCAAACGTTTTACAAAGATAATAAAAGGTTGGTTAAGTAATGGAAAATAAAAACTATAAGTATAATTCTGTGAAATTTTTAATGAGTTGGGCGAAGAAAAGAGTCCAAAAAACTCCTAAAACAGCATTATACGTATTACTATTTTTATGTCTATCGACAATATCTGCTGGAATGATTGGTTATCATTTTAATGATTCTGAATACGCATCGAGAGCAGGGAAATTCAAAGACGACAAAAGCAAATTATTGGCTGAGTTGGAAAGAATGGAAAATGAAAATCAGCAATTACATAAAAAATTCAAAGAAGTTGAAGAGGCTTTGACAGAAATCGAAGAAAAAGATCGCAATATTTATCGTACAATTTATGATATGCGTGTCAATGAAAATATCGATTCTGTAAACAAAGAAATTGATAATTATACAGCAGAAGATATCGAAAAATTGATTGATAAAATCGAAATTGAATCAAAATCGTTGGACGAAGTATTTCGTTCTGCTGGTGTAAAAGATGCCAATTTATCATCAATGCCAGTTCTAAAACCTGTTGCAGATAAATATGTAAGTAGATTAGCTTCTGGTTATGGATCTCGTTTTCACCCAATTTTGAAAGTGAATAAAATGCACAAAGGTTTAGATTTTGCAGCTTCTACAGGAACACCAATTTATGCAACTGGAGATGGTTCTGTAAAAGTTTCTGAATTTAATTCGGGTTACGGAAATATGGTGGTCTTGAAACACGGAAATGGTTACGAAAGTTTGTATGCTCACATGTCTCGTGCGAAAGTTCGTAGTGGACAAAAAGTGAAAAGAGGCGATGTAATTGGTTATGTTGGGACGACTGGATTGTCGACAGGAGCGCATTTGCATTACGAAATTCACAAGAATGGAGAACCTGTAGATCCAATTATGTATTTCTACAATGATGTAGATCCAGACGATTTCATTAAAATTTATCAAAACTCTAAAAAATTGTCATTATCTTTGGATTAAACGCTGATAATGAACGTAGACCTGCCTGATAAACTATATTACTCGATTGGCGAAGTCGCCAAAGCCTTTGATGTAAATGCATCGTTGATTCGATTTTGGGAGAAAGAATTTGAAATTATTCAACCCAAAAAGAACAAAAAAGGAAATCGATTATTTACCAAAAATGATATTGATTGTTTCAAGAATATCTATTATTTGGTAAAAATAAAAGGCTATACGTTAGAAGGTGCAAAACAAGCGATTGGTAAAAAAGGAATTGCGACAACAACAGATGAAATAGATGTTGTGAAGCGATTAGAAAATATAAAAGATGAACTCATCAAACTTAAAATGAGTTTTGAGTCGGAAGAAATTTTAGAAAAAGATGAACTGAATTAAGTTCATCTTTTTTGGTTATAAAACTTTTGTTTCAATAAATTTAAAGCCAATTGCAAGTATAAAACTTATAATGATTAGAATCCAGTTTGGTTTTAGTTTAGTTTTTAATTCAAATAGTTTCGAAAAAATTTCAATCACTCTTTCTTTGTCAATAATTAAGATAACAAAGACTAAAACTTGATAAAAAATAGAAGAATTTAGCGCAACAATTTCATAGAAATAATCTTGTAGAATAATATTGATTAAAATTGTAGTTAATAACAAGCATGCAAAAATTCTTGTCCTTCTAAAAAGTAATGTGATTGCACCAATCACTTCAAAAATTCCGATGATTATTGGATACCCTTTGGTAAAACTATAAAAATTCCACATCAATCGATGACCTTCAGAAAGATGATTATTAATGCTGTTATCCATATTTGTGAATTGAGTAGGTTTTACAATTCCATACACAAACATTGATATTGAAACCGTAAATATTGCTGACCAATAAAGTATATAGATTAGTTTTTGTTTCATTTATTTTTTAAAATTATTTAGAATAATCATTACAATTTTTATAATTAATACAATAATAGTGATTGGAAGTAAGAAGAGTAAAATGGAGTATAAACTCCAAAAATCATTTAAAATTTTAAAATATTGTAAAAAAAATAAGCTAATCAAGTAAAGCCAGAATAAAAAAACTAAAATGAGAAGGTTATTTATTTTGAATATTTTTCGTTCAACGAAATAAAAAGTCAAAATAATCAAAAGTGGTATTGCAATAGTATAAACGTAAAACATATTTTAGGTTAATAGTTGGTTATAAGCTACGATGAACTCTTCTAATTGTTGTAAAGTTACTTTATCAATAATTTTTCCTTCCGAATTTACTTTTCCTTTAACACCTTGAATGAGTAAAGTTGTTTCATTATTGAAGTTTGTCATCAACGTTTTCATTATCAATTGCAATTCTTCATGTCCTTTTTCTCCATTTGCAGACGCAGTGATAATTCCTAAAGGTTTTCCATCAAAAATAGTTGTAGAAACGCACCATTCTAATACATTTTTTAATCCACTCGGAATACTAAAAATATATTCGGGCGTACAAATAATTATTCCATCAGCTTTTTCTATTTCAGTTCTAAAACCAAGTATTTCTTGCGGCGTATTTTCAATAGAACGTTCTGGATCAAAATGAGGAAGAGTTTTTAATTCATCAAAAACAGTACATTTGAAATATTGAGATGTAGAAGAAATAAAATTTTCTATGATTTTTTGATTAGATGAATTTTCGCTTGTGCTTCCATTAATGATGAAAATATTTTTCATTTTCGTTGATTTGAACATCTAAAATAGATAATTATTCTTAACTTATCTTAAGAAAATCTTCTGCTAAGATTTCGTAAATTTACAGATTCAAACGAAAACTCAATGTACTTAATATACGATACAGAGACAACTGGTCTTCCGAAAGATTGGAATGCGCCGATTTCTGACTCCGACAACTGGCCGCGTTGTATACAAATCGCTTGGCAATTGCACGATGAAATGGGGCAAATTATTGAACATCAAGATTATTTGGTGCGTCCAGATGGTTTTGATATTCCGTATGATTCTGAACGTATTCACGGAATTTCAACTGATTTAGCAACCGAAAAAGGTGTTCCATTAAAAGAAGTTTTAGATAAATTCAACGAAGCTTTAGGTAAAGCTAAATTTATTGTTGGACAAAATTTAGGTTTCGATATTAACATTATGGGAGCCGAATTTTATCGTCTGAATTATGAAAATAATTTAGCCGAAAAACCTGTTTTGGATACCTGTACCGAGGTGACTGCTGAGTTATTGAAACTTCCTGGAGGTCGTGGAGGTCGTTACAAATTACCAACGTTAACGGAATTGCATCAATATCTTTTTGGTGTTCCGTTTGGCGAAGCGCATAACGCAACTGCCGATGTGGAGGCAACTACGCGTTGTTTTTTCGAGTTGATTCGTAAAGGTATTTTTACAAAAAACGAGTTAGAAGTTGAAGATGAATATTTTGTTCGATTTAATGCAATTAATGAAACAAATATTCAGCCAGTTGGACTAAATCACGTAAATCTTAAAAAAGCTTCACAAGAAATTGCGAAAATTAAAGCCAAAGAAGATGGAGGAGATGAGGTTATTGATATTTCGGAAGAAGTTTTAGCACAATTCGAGAAAGCAAAATTTGCACATTTACATAATCACACACAATTTTCAATTCTTCAATCGACTATTTCTGTAAACGATTTGGTGAGTGCTGCGGCAAAAAATAAAATGACTGCAGTTGCAATTACCGATCATGGAAATATGATGGGAGCTTTTCATTTTAATGCAGAAGTACAAAATCATAATAAAGCTGCAAAAGTAAAGAATGAAGAGTTAATTGCTGACGGAGCAGAACCAACGGAAGTTATCTTAAAACCTATTATTGGTTCCGAATTCTTTGTTTGCGAAAATCATTTAGACAAAACAAAAAAGGATAATGGCTATCAAATTGTAATTTTTGCAAAGAACAAAAATGGTTATCATCATTTAGCAAAAATGGCATCGAAGGCTTATACTGATGGGTTTTACTACGTGCCTCGAATTGATAAAGCGATTATTGAAGAATATAAAGAAGATTTAATTGTTTTGTCTGGAAACTTACAAGGTGAAGTTCCAAACAAAATTTTGAATCTTGGTGAAAAGCAAGCCGAAGAAGCTTTACTTTGGTGGAAAGAGCAGTTTGGTGATGATTTTTACATCGAATTGATGCGCCACGGACAAGAAGATGAAGATCGTGTTAATCAGACTTTGCTTGCGTTTGCGCGTAAACACAATGTAAAAGTTGTTGCGACAAATAATACGTATTATATCAATCAAGACGATTCGAATGCACACGATATTTTGTTGTGTGTGCGCGATGCAGAAAAACAATCAACGCCAATTGGTCGTGGTCGTGGATTCCGTTTTGGTTTGCCAAATCAAGAATATTATTTTAAGTCGGAAGCAGAAATGAAACAATTGTTTCAAGACATTCCCGAAGCAATTATTAATATTCAAGAAATTGTTGATAAAATAGAAGAATACACGCTTTATCGAGATGTATTACTTCCAAAATTTGATATTCCCGAAGAATTTCATCACGCAGAAGATGATGAAGATGGAGGGAAAAGAGGTGAGAATGCTTATTTAAAACATTTAACCTACGAAGGTGCAAAAATTCGTTATCCAGAATTGACAGACGAAATTAAAGAACGTTTGGATTTCGAATTAGCCACAATTGAAAAAACAGGTTATCCTGGTTATTTCTTGATTGTACAAGATTTTATTGCTGCGGCGCGTAAAATGGGCGTATCGGTTGGTCCAGGTCGTGGTTCGGCGGCAGGATCAGCAGTTGCTTATTGTTTATGGATTACCAATTTAGATCCAATTCAGTACGATTTACTTTTTGAGCGATTCCTAAATCCTGATCGTGTATCTATGCCCGATATCGATATCGACTTTGATGACGAAGGTCGATCGTTGGTAATGGATTATGTGATTGATAAATATGGAGCAAATCAAGTAGCGCAAATCATCACTTATGGTACAATGGCGGCGAAATCTTCGATTAAAGATACGGCGCGTGTATTGGATTTACCATTGTTTGATGCGAACCGTGTTGCAGGTTTGATTCCGAATATGAAGTTATCTAAAATCTTCAATTTAGATGAAGCTGCATTAAAAGGAGCCTTAAAACCAGAAGAGTTTGATGCTGTAAGCGAATTAAAACGTTTATCGAATGGAGACGATTTAGCTGCGGAAACTATTCAGCAAGCAAAAATCTTAGAAGGTTCTGTTCGTAACACGGGAATTCACGCGTGTGGGGTAATTATTACGCCAGATGATATTACGAATTTCGTACCTGTAACAACAGCTAAAGATTCAGATTTATATGTAACGCAGTTTGATAACTCGGTTGCAGAAAGTGCCGGATTATTGAAGATGGACTTTTTGGGGTTGAAAACCTTAACCTTGATTAAAGATACCATCAAATTAGTAAAAGCGAGAACAGGAATCGAAATCAATCCGGATGAAATTCCGATTGACGACGAAAAAACATATGAGCTTTTCCAGCGTGGCGAAACGGTTGGGGTTTTCCAATACGAGTCACCCGGAATGCAAAAATACATGAAGGATTTACGTCCGACAGTTTTCGCGGATTTAATTGCCATGAATGCCCTTTATCGTCCTGGGCCTATCGAATATATTCCGTCGTTTGTTCGCCGTAAAAATGGTGAAGAACCAATTCAGTACGATTTGGATGCGATGGAAGAATATTTATCAGAAACCTACGGAATTACGGTTTATCAGGAGCAAGTAATGTTGCTTTCGCAAAAATTAGCAGGTTTCTCGAAAGGTGATGCCGACGTTTTGCGTAAAGCAATGGGGAAAAAGCAAAAAGCTGTCTTGGATAAAATGAAACCAAAATTTGTTGCGCAAGCTTCAGAAAAAGGGCATGATCCTAAGATTTTAGAAAAAGTTTGGACAGACTGGGAAGCCTTTGCATCCTATGCCTTCAATAAATCGCACTCGACGTGTTATGCATGGGTAGCGTATCAAACAGCTTATCTGAAAGCACATTATCCAGCAGAATATATGGCGGCTGTTCTTTCAAATAATATGAATGATATCAAGCAAGTGACCTTCTTTATGGAAGAGTGTAAGCGAATGGGATTGGCGGTTCTTGGACCAGATATCAACGAATCCATTACAAAATTTAATGTAAACGAAAATTACGAGATTCGTTTTGGAATGGGAGCTGTAAAAGGTGTTGGGCAAGCCGCAGTAAACTCGATAATTTCTGAACGTGAAGCAAATGGTCCGTTCAAAGATATATACGACTTTGTTAAACGTGTCGAATTGCGAACAGTGAACAAAAAAACAATCGAAAACTTAGTTTTAGCTGGAGGTTTTGATTCGTTTGAATTTCATCGTGGACGTTATTTTTATATCGAAAATACGACAACTAATTTGGAAAAACTAATCAAATACGGAGCAAATTTTCAAGAGCAAAAAAACTCTGCTCAAACCTCTTTATTTGGCGATTTTGGTGGTGATTCTGTTGTAGAAGATGTGGTTCCGATGTTGCCAGATTGTGAGAAATGGAATATGTTACAACGTTTGTCGAAAGAGAAAGAAGTTGTTGGAATTTATATTTCTTCGCATCCTTTGGATGATTTCAAACATGAGTTGAAAATGGCTTCAAATTGTAGTATTTCTGATATCAATGCGAATGAAGATAATTTTGTCAACAAAGAAGTTTCAATTTGTGGAATGATGTCAAATATTCAACATAGAATTGCCAAAAATGGAAACGAATTTGGTATTTTTACGTTTAGTGATTACACCGATTCGATGGATATCATGGTTTTTGGTAGCGATTATATGAAATATAGACACTTTATGCAGGAAAATATGTTCTTGAATTTGAAATTGAATATCTCGAAAAAAGAATTCAAAGACAAAGAAGGAAATGTAACGCAAGGTCGTGTGTATAAAAACATCACAAATATTTTGTTGTTGAATGAAATTGTTGAAAAACAAGCCGAAAAAATGACGGTGAAGATTGAAGTTCCAGAATTTTCGGAAGAAACATTTAGCAAATTATCAGATATTATGTTCAAATATCAAGGAGATAAATTATTAAAAATTCAATTAATTGATCCAAAAGATTATTTGAATAATTTAGATTTACCAGCAAGTAAAATCAAAATTAACATTTGTCGAGATTTGTTGAAAGAATTAGATGAATTGCAGGAAATTACATTCAAACTGAATTAATTATTCGTTTCATCTATTGAATAATTGATAGATAATATGAACGAAATTTTTCAAGAATAAAATTTTATGTAGATTTGTAAACTTAAGATTAGATAAAAAAAATATAAGATTATGGCATTAGAAGTAACAGACGCATCATTTGCATCAGATATTATAGAGTCAGGAAAACCAGCAATGGTTGATTTTTGGGCTGTTTGGTGTGGTCCTTGTAGAATGGTTGGTCCAGTTGTGGAAGAGCTTGCTACAGAATATCAAGGAAAAGCAGTTATTGGTAAAGTTGATGTAGACACAAACCAAGAAGTTGCAGCAAAATATGGAATTCGCAACATTCCTACAATTTTATTCTTCAAAGACGGAGAAGTAGTAGACAAAGTTGTTGGAGTTGTTCCAAAAGAGCAATTAGTAGAAAAATTAAACGCGATTTTATAATAAATTAAATCGCTGATTTTGAAATAAAAGAATCTCGGATGCAAAATTTCCGAGATTTTTTTTGAAAAAAGTTTAGGTTTTATCAGAAAACCGCCTATATTTGCAATCCGAAATCGATACAGATTTTGATCCGGTAGTTCAGTTGGTTAGAATACTTGCCTGTCACGCAAGTGGTCGCGGGTTCGAGTCCCGTCCGGATCGCAAAAAGTTCGTTCTTTTACACAATATATTTTTTATAATTTCTGATCCGGTAGTTCAGTTGGTTAGAATACTTGCCTGTCACGCAAGTGGTCGCGGGTTCGAGTCCCGTCCGGATCGCAATTTTTTATAAAAATTCATAAAAAATATATCAATTTATAATTTTCTGATCCGGTAGTTCAGTTGGTTAGAATACTTGCCTGTCACGCAAGTGGTCGCGGGTTCGAGTCCCGTCCGGATCGCATCTATTTCTTTTTCTATTTTAGTGCGATCGAAAATTATAAATAAAAAAACAGACTGATCCGGTAGTTCAGTTGGTTAGAATACTTGCCTGTCACGCAAGTGGTCGCGGGTTCGAGTCCCGTCCGGATCGCCAACTTTTATAAGCTTCACTTATTGTGAGGCTTTTTTTTGCTCCAAACTTTTTATTTTTGCATAACGCATAACGCATAACGCATAACGCATAACGCATAACGCATAACGCATAACGCATAACGCATAACGCATAACGCATAACGCATAACGCATAACGCATAACGCATAACGCATAACGCATAACGCATAACGCATAACGCATAACGCATAACGCATAACAATGAATCATATTTATTTGGTGAACGCCTTGGTTACAGATGAAACGGGTAGAATGTTAGCTGTCCGAAAAAAGAAATCGAAATTTTTTCAGATGGTTGGTGGAAAACGAGAACAAGATGAAGAATTATTAACCACACTTCGACGCGAATTTTTAGAAGAGATTAATGTTGATATTCTACAGCACGATGTTTCATTTTTAGGGCAACACACTTCTATTGCCGTTAATGAAGTTAATACCGAAGTTTATGCAAATGTATTTCATGTTAAATTAAAATCATTAGAAACGCTTAAAATCGCTTCTGAGATAGAAGAAATGGCGTGGATAACGAAAGAAAACTACAAAGAATTTCAATTGGCTCATTTATTAGAAGAATTCAGTTTACCGATTTGGTTAGAAATGAAATTTTAAGGAAATATTTTGAAATATATTAATGCGATTAAGTTGCATTAATTAAGAAATAATCTATCTTTATTAAAAAAATAAACGATGGAGATAATTATAAAAACAATATTGGTTGGCGTTGGTGCAACAATTGTGATGGATATTTGGGCTTTTATTTTGAAATTATTCAATATTAAATCTTTGGATTATAGATTTGTAGGACGTTGGATTGGACATTTTGCAAATGGAAAGTTTACACATGATAAAATATTTGATTCAAAACCAATTCAAAATGAAATTTTTATCGGTTGGTTGGCGCATTACTTAATCGGAATTACATTTTCTATTTTATTAGTCGTGATTTTTGGGGTAGAATGGTTAAATCATCCGACCGTTTTTCCCGCTTTATTTGTAGGATTGTTTACAATTGTAGCACCTTTTTTTATTATGCAACCAGCATTTGGGCTCGGACTTGCATCTTCCAAACTTCCATCGCCAAATGTAATGCGTTTTCGCAGTTTACTCACACATTTTATTTTCGGTTTTGGCTTATACATTTCTGCATTAATTCTTTCTCTATTCTAAATATTTTTCAAAAAAGTTTGTAACGTTTTTATTTTTTTTCTACTTACTAGTAAACACTAAAATAATTAAACGATGAAATCTATTTGGGAAGCAACAGTTGAAAATAATGTTATCAGAATCGAGAATAATTGGTTTTCTGGCGAAAAACTTTTTGTAAATGACAAATTACAAGATTATCAAATTAACTATTTTTATGCGCCAATTTTAACGGGGCATTTGAAAAATTCTAAAGATGAAAAGTTAAATATCAAAGTAAATATTTTGCAAGAATTTTTCGGAGTCAATTGTATTTTATTTATCGATGATGAACAAGTTGCGTTGAAAAAAATAAAGTAACGATTTTGGAAGCTAAACAAACTCTTTTTTTAGAATTAATCGATCAGCACAAAGGGATTTTACACAAAATCGCTATGATGTATATGGATAATTCTGAAGATCAAAATGATTTGATACAAGAGATTGTTTTGCAGTTATGGAAATCTTTTGATCGTTTCGAAGGTAAGTCTCAATTTTCGACATGGATGTACCGCGTTTCGTTGAATACGGCGTTAACTTATTTTAGAAAAGAAAAGAGAAAAGCAGATCGTCATACTTTTTTAGAAAATATTGATCAAGTAGATGAGGTGGATTCTGGTGAAAAAGAAACGCAACTCGAATTGTTTTACAAAGCAGTTCATGAATTAAATAAAGTAGAGAAAGCATTGATTTTTCTGTTTTTGGAAGGGCAAAATCACAAGGAAATTAGTATCAACTTGGGAATTTCGGAAGTAAATGCACGTGTGAAATTGAACAGAACGAAAGAAAAAATACAAATCATCATAAAAAAATACGGTTATGAATTTTGATGAATTACAAAAACAATGGGACAATCAATCTTCAGATGAAGTGAAAATTGATCCAAATCTTGAACTTAATCAAGAAGCAAATACCATTATTGATAAAGTAAGAAAAACATTGAAACAAGAATTTTATTTTCAATCATTAGGATTATTGTTTTTATATGCTTTTCCTTTCTTATTTGATGCAAATACGCCAACAATTTGGTGGACATTGTTGTGTATTTCGTTGTCTTTTTTGGTACCGTTTATTTATATTTTCAAGTTTTATAAACGATCTTATCATTTGGAATATAATTCGCTAAAGAACATCAATTGGTTTTATTATAATTACAAATCTGCGATTGATATTTACAGTATTTATTCGTACTTGATTTCTATTTTAGTGTTGATGGTTATTGGTATTTCGTATATCCAGCATCCAAACTCGTTGCAATTTGAATACAAATTTCAGTTTTATCTTTATATTTTTCTTACACTATTTTTCTATGTTTTAATTTGCGTTTTATTATTAAAATGGTGGATTTCTACTTATTATAAAAAGAATCTGGTAGAATTAGAAAATATATTACATCAATTAGAAGAGTAACCAAAAGTTACTCTTTTTTTAATATGGAATATCAAGTACAAACTTAAATTTCATTGGAACATTATTTCGGAGAATTTCTACAGAAATTTGCTGAAATTCATTTTTAATCATGAATTTTTCGATATCATTTAAACTCATTTTATTCACTTGTTTTCCATCCAATTTTGTAAGTATATCATTTGCTTTCAAACCTACTAAATCTGCATTCGATTTTTTACGAACCGCTTCTATTTTATAAACAGGTTTCATTTCAAATTGGTAATTCATCTTTTGTGTTGTAGTACCATTGTCTTTATCAACATCGTTTGTGTTGAATGTCATTCTAACCGATGTTTTTTTTCACTCAAATTGATCGTGAATTATCGTTAATCCGCTTCTATTGTAGTGGAAAGCATCTTTGAAATTTCGATTCGGTTTATAATAAAACAACTGATTTTTATAATCTAAAATAATTGTAAATCTTCTCAAAATTTCATTGCCGATAGAACCTTTTCGATTATTTTTTAAGTTAAGATATTGGATCGATTCGATGTCTGGAATAGCAATTAAAGGTTGATTAAGTTTATATTTATCTAAGTTTACGGCATCTATAACTCCACGTTTGCCATTAATAGAACCATTAAAACCTTTGCCCAATTCATCCGAAAATACATGTTGTAAAGGTGCTAAATTCTCAATTTGATTTTCGAAAAGCCACAAACCATCACTATTTCCAATGTCTATCAACATTTTTTGATTTGTGTAAGTTGTTTGATGCGTAAAATCAACAGTTGTAAAAGGTTTTATTTCTGGACTTATTTCTAATGGATTTGATTGAAATTTCTTTAATTTTTTAACTTCAAGAATAGATTTATAAATGGTGATTTTTCTTTTTGCATAATCTACTTGAATTGGATAGTTTTTAAAAAATTCAGAACCAATTATTCCATGAACATCAATTCCTAACCGAGAAAAGAGGTTGAAATTCTCGTCTTGTATCACGATAATATCCATATTGTTTGAAGAATAATTTTGACCTAAAACGATTTGATTTTTTGATGAAAAAAATCCTTTTGTATCAGCATTATCTTTTCCTAGACCTTTTAAATTAATTTGGCGAAGATTGTTTTTGTTGATTGTTTTGTCATATTGGCTGAATAAAATAGTTTCTTTAAGTCCAGAATCTACAATGAAATTCATTTGATGACCATTAAATGTAATTGGAACAACAACTAAATTCTTGATAAATTGAAATGAGATAGTTTCTTTATTTACATTTTCAGACAAAGAAAGTTCCTTTTTTTGTGCATGAATTTGTAAAAAAGTAAACACAAAAATTATTGAAAGTAATAATCTAATTTTCATTCAAATTTCAGTTTTTATTAAAATTATGCAAAAAAATGATGTGATAATAAAATTATTCTTAATATCCAAATTGAAACTTTAACATGTTATTGTGTAACCTTTATGAATTTTGAACATCTATATTTTATAAAATTGATAAATGATTTTAAAACCAATAGATGACAAAAATTTACTTCTTTTTTTTATGTTTTATAACGTTTGCAAATGCGCAAGATTATAAAAAAGATACGATAGAATTACACGAAACGATTTTGTATGATAAAAGCAAATTTCGCTTGAAACGTGTTGGTCCAGAAACAAAATCTAAAAGTATTTGCCTTCAATTTTCTACAATAAAAGATAGTGTAAAATGGAATAAACCGATCATAGAAAGTTTTATTCAGGTGAATGCTCCTAAGAAAGATTTTATTGTAAAAGCGATTAATTTTAATTTTTCATATCCTCCAAAAGAAGAAAGTTTTAAATTAAATTTAAAACTATATAAATCGTCTAAAAATACTCCTGTTGATAATGTATTTTTTGAAAAGAATAATATTGAGATTTCTCCAAGTGATATTGTAAATCAATCGTACAAACTTGATTTAACCGATGATAATATTAGTTATAATGATGAATTTTATATAAGTGTTTTGATAACAAAAAGATTGGTTGATGAATTTGTTTGTTTAAGTGGTGTTATTTTGTCGAATGGATTTACAAGAAACTTAACGACAAATGGAGGTTTTGAGAAAAATCCTTTGGGAGCAAAACCATCTGTAAACGCTGATTTATTGATAAAAAGATAAAAGAGCTTTTCAGCTCTTTTATTATCGTGGTGTTCCCCACCCCCAAGGTGCTGGCGGAGTTTCAATTTCTTTTGTCAAGTCAAAATAGACATGGAATGGTGTTTTAGAACCAGCTTTTTGCAAATTGTAACTAAACGTTTTATCATCTAAGGTAATCCACCAAATATTTGTCGAAGCATAATCTATTAACGTTGCAGTTTCTTGATCGGCAGGAAACATCTGAAAATCTTTGAAACCATAATTTGTATTTGTTCCTCCATAAAATGTAATTGTTTCCGAAGTTCCATTTTTGTAACGATGATCGTGTTTTAGCGTGATGATTCCATCTTTTTTAGTCAAAATCCACGTTCTCGAATAATTATCACCAACATTGAACGGAATTTTAATTTCGTTTGTAGAACAACTTTTTACATGCATGGTTAATTTTTTACCTGCAAAATCATCGCGCGTAATATGTTCGGGCAATTTGCCTTCGTAAGCTTTACCGCAATGTTTTTCGAGATTTTTCCAGAATATTTCTGAAGGTTTTTCAGTTTGTGCAAAAAGTGAAGAAAAACCAATTAAAACGAATCCAAGTTGTAAACATTTTTTAATCATAATCAGTAATAAAATTATTCAATAGTGATTTAAAGATAATATTTTAAAAATGATTAAGCATTAGTTTATTAGTTTGAAGAATAAGATTAACAAATTTTAAATGTTCAAAATCAATCATAAAAAATAAAAAAGAAGCGACATTTAATTTAAGAAAAATATTCCTAAAAAATATACAACAAAGGAAGAGCTAAATAAATTGAATAATGAACTTGAATCAATTTCTGGCGTAGAAAATGACTAACAAAAAAGCCCTCGCTTGTTCAGGGCGAGGGCATATAGTTAAGTGCTTTTTTCTTTTTTCAAATAAAAATTTTGAATTAAAATTAATTAATATCTATAATATTCTGGTTTAAATGGTCCTTCAACCGTTACACCAATGTATTCTGCTTGTTCTTGAGATAAAACTTCTAATTCTACTCCTAATTTAGCTAAATGCAATTCTGCAACTTTTTCATCTAAATGCTTAGGTAAAGTATATACTTCATTTTTGTAAGCTGATGAATTTGTCCACAATTCGATTTGAGCTAAAGTTTGGTTAGAGAAAGAGTTTGACATCACAAAAGAAGGGTGTCCTGTTGCACAACCTAAGTTAACTAAACGTCCTTCAGCCAAAATGATGATGTCATTTCCGTTGATGTTGTATTTGTCAACTTGTGGTTTAATTTCTTCTTTCGTGTTTCCGTAGTTTCCGTTTAACCAAGCCATATCGATTTCGTTATCGAAGTGACCAATGTTACACACAACTACTTTGTCTTTCATTTTCTCGAAATGCTCTGCACGTACAATTCCAAAGTTACCAGTAGTCGTAATTACGATATCAGCGTTTGCAACCACTGTATCTAATTTTTTTACTTCGTAACCTTCCATAGATGCTTGTAAAGCACAAATAGGGTCGATTTCTGTTACTGTAACAATTGCTCCAGCACCGCGGAAAGAAGCCGCTGTACCTTTCCCAACATCACCAAATCCACAAACTACAACACGTTTACCAGCGATCATCAAGTCAGTAGCACGTTTGATAGCATCTACTGCAGATTCACGACATCCGTATTTGTTGTCGAATTTAGATTTTGTTACAGAGTCATTTACGTTAATTGCAGGCATAGGCAATGTACCTTTCTCCATTCTTTCGTAAAGACGGTGTACACCCGTAGTTGTTTCTTCTGATAATCCTTTGATCTCAGCAACCAATTCTGGGTAACGATCAATCACCATATTCGTTAAGTCTCCACCATCATCCAAAATCATGTTTAATGGTTTACGATCTTCTCCGAAGAATAATGTTTGCTCGATACACCAATCGAATTCCTCTTCGTTCATCCCTTTCCAAGCATACACAGGAATCCCAGCAGCAGCTATTGCAGCAGCAGCGTGATCTTGTGTAGAGAAAATATTACATGACGACCATGTAACATCAGCTCCTAAAGCAACCAACGTTTCGATTAATACTGCAGTTTGGATTGTCATGTGTAGACAACCTGCAATGCGAGCACCTTTCAAAGGTTGAGCAGCTTTGTACTCTTCACGGATAGCCATCAACCCAGGCATTTCTGCCTCAGCCAACGTAATTTCCTTTCTTCCCCACTCAGCTAAAGAAATATCTTTAACTTTGTATGGAATGTATTGCGTTTTTGTATCCATCAATTGATATATTTAACTAACTTTTTTTTTAAGTTTATAAGGAACAAATTTACAAACAAATTTCGATTAATAAAATGCCCGTTATCGATTATATTAACGATTTTAAACATACCCGCATTATTACGTGGAATGTAACAGAATCGAATGAAGAATTATTAGAATATCTTCATTTAGAGGACTATAGAATAGAAAAATATAATAATCTTCGACCTAAACAGGCCAGAGAATATCTTGGTTTGCGCGCTTGTCTAAAGAAATTGGACTTGGATTATGATGTAAATTATGACGAAAGAGGAAAACCTTTTTTACCTACAAATAAAGAAATTTCCATCACACATTCCTATGGATTGGTTTCTGTTGGCGTGAGCGAATATAATATTGGGATAGATATTGAATTGTCTCGACCAAGAAAAATTTTGAACATCAAACATAAATTTGCCCGTCCAGATGAAATAGCTTGGATACCTCAAGAACATGAAACTGAATATTTGCATGTAATTTGGGGAATGAAAGAAGGTTTGTACAAATTGAATGGTGGAAATCTTTGGAATTTTCTGAATCATTATCGTGCAGAAGAATTTGAATTAATAGAAAATAAACAATTTATTTGTTGGATTTCGGATGATGTAAAATCTCGAAAATATCATGCATTCTATAAAATGATTGGTGAATATTATTTGGTTTGGGTGTTGGATTATGAATAAGTCGAAGTTTAAAATTAGAATTACGAATTTAGATTTTTGATTTAGAATGAATTATTTTTAACTCACAACTCACAACTCACAACTCACAACTCACAACTTAAGAATGAACGATTTTATTGATTATATCCTTGCGCCTTACAAAACCTATTCTACGTTGAATATCTTGCTCGAAACGATAGCAACTTTTTTCGGAATTATTTCAGTTTATTATACCTACAAACGCAATATTTGGGTTTATCCAACTACAATTATTTCAACATTTATTTTCATTTATTTATTTTTTAATTGGGGATTATATGGTGAAACAATTATTAATGTTTACTATACTTCAATGGCGATTTATGGTTGGATTTTGTGGCAAAAAAATCTCGAAGCAGATCATAAACATGTCGATGTTTCGTGGGCAACGAAGAAAGAATATCTGTACGCAACTTTACTTTTCGCGTTGAGTTTTATCTTTATTTTGACGATTTATTATTTTCGTCCAGTTATTCAAAATGGTTTTGATTTCAGTTTTATAAACCAATGTAAATTACATTATTCCAAAATTGATTTTGTAGACGCTTCGACGACCGCTATCTTTTTGATTGGAATGTGGATGATGGCGAGACGAAAAATTGATAACTGGTATTTCTGGATTATCGGCGATTTAATCATGATTCCATTAATGATTTACAAAGGAGCAGTTATCACTTCTGTGCAATATATTGTCTTATTGATTTTATCATTTATCGGATTAATCGATTGGATAAAATCAGTAAAAAACTCCCAAAAAATAGTGAGCTAAGAAATAATTTAAAATTAGTATTTTAGCCTTATAAATTGAATTTGAAAAACCTATAAAAATTACGAATATGGAAAATCAACACGTATATCAACAAAACCAATTGGTTGCAGAGGCAACGAGCGTAGAAAGGGCAAATTTCTATAAACATACTTACGGACACGTTGCTGGAGGAGTTTTGGTATTTGTTTTAATCGAATCTTTGATGTTAAAATCAGAAGCATTAGTAAGCTTCATGTTGAGTTTAACTTCTGGATATCTTTGGCTTATTTTATTAGCAGGTTTCATGGGAATTACATGGGTTGCTCAAAAAATGGCGTACGGATCGATTTCAAAATCTAAACAATATTTAGGCTACTTTTTATATATAGTTGCAGAAGCTTTAATTTTTGTACCAATGCTTTACATCGCATTGTATTATGGCGGAACTTATGTGATAAAACAAGCAGCTGTAGTAACAGGCGGATTATTTGTAGGATTGTCAGCTATTGTATTTTTAACAAAAGCAGATTTCTCTATTTTACGAGGAGCATTAACTATAGGATTTTTCTTAGCAATTGGATTGATTATTGCAGGGATGTTATTCGGGTTCGATCTAGGATTATGGTTCTCAGTTGGAATGTGCGCCTTAGCTGGTGGAGCAATTTTGTACAACACTCACCAATTAAAATATGAGTTCGGAACACAACAGTATGTTGCAGCGGCATTGTCGTTATTTGCTTCATTAATGTTATTGTTTTGGTATATTTTGAGAATTTTTATGAGTAGAGATTAATCATGAAGAAACAATAAATTTGTATATTGAACCGTAGCATTTTTGTTGCGGTTTTTTTATTTAAGATACTATGACAGATAAAGAAAAAGAAGACGATAGAATACAATCTCCGTTTCGACCAAAAGATTGGAATGAGATTAGAATAAATGATTCTTGGGCGTTGTTCAAGATTATGGCAGAGTTTGTAAATGGTTACGAAGTAATGTCTAAAATAGGACCTTGCGTGTCTATTTTTGGTTCGGCACGTACTTCTCCAGATCATCCATATTATGCATTAGCAGAGGACATTGCGTATCGATTAACGCAAATAGGTTTTGGTGTAATTACTGGTGGAGGTCCGGCAATTATGGAAGCTGCAAACAAAGGAGCGCAAAAGGGTGGGGGAACTTCTGTTGGATTGGGAATTACATTGCCTTTCGAAACAGAATTGAACAAATATATCGACCGTGAATATGAAATTAATTTCGATTATTTCTTTGCACGAAAAGTAATGTTTGTGAAATATTCACAAGGATTTATCGGAATGCCAGGAGGTTTTGGGACGTTAGACGAATTATTTGAGTCGATGACATTGGTACAAACGAAGAAAACAGGACGTTTCCCAATTGTGTTAGTTGGAACTGAATATTGGTCAGGTTTAATTGATTGGATCAAAGAAACAGTTTTGAGAGAAGGTTATATTTCTGAGAAAGATTTGGATCTTTTCCGTTTGGTTGATACAGCAGAAGAAGCAGTTGCTCACATCGAGAATTTCTACGAAAAATATAATATTAAGCTTAATTTTTAAGCAACAAAAAACCTCATCATTTGATGAGGTTTTTTATATTTTTATGATTGAATTTATTTTAAATCAACTACTTCAAAAACCATATCTTGGTAATCATTAGCTTCATAAAAAATACCAATTTTATTTTTTGATATATTCGTTAAAACGGAATAAGCCGAAGAATTTGGTTCTATAGTTTTGAAAAAATTCCATGTTTTCGCTTGATCTCTACTTACTTTCAATCCCAGGTTTTTGACTATCTTTTGAATCATGCAAATTACTAAACACAATATCTTTTCCTAAAACCAATGTCGAAGCATTACAAGTTGGATCAATTAATTGTTCATCCATTTTAGAAGTCCATGTTTTTCCTTGATCTTTTGAGATAAATATTTTACGGAAACCAGCATTTTGAACGCGCGCATTTAACATCCAATCTTTGTTCGGAAGTTGTACAATATTTGTTTCGTCTGCTTTATCTGCAACACTCGAAATTCGTTCCCACGTTTTTCCATGATCTTTACTTCCGAATACGTAAACACCGTCTTTCAATCGAACTAATGTATTCAAAATCCAACCTTCTTTTGTGTATGCGCCACGACCAGAAGTAATGAATTTAAAATCTTTTTTCCATTCCGTTGGCGTAATTTGGTCTGTAATATCAACAGGTTTTGACCACGTTTCTCCATTGTCAGCACTTTTACAAAATGTAATCGAAATTCATTTTTCGCAATTTTTTTGATTCATGTAATTGTAAAAAAGATAAATTTCTTTTGTCTTTTCATTCAAAACCATCGATACATCAGAAGCAGATTCTTGATCTGGAAAATCGACCACTCGCTTGATTGCTGACCATGTTTTTCCTTGGTCATCACTTGTCCTAATCACAATATTGATATCAGAATTGTAAAGCAAATCGCCACAATTTGGAACACGCTCGTCGATTGCCGCAATCAATATTCCTTTTGCTGATGTAATGATACTCTGAATGCGATAACATTTGACATCCGATTGATTTTTGATTGTAAATAAAACTTGTTTGTTGGTTTGGGCAAATCCCAGCGTATAAGCGAAGGAAAAAATGGCAAGTAGAATTTTTCTTTTTTGTCATGGTGTAAATTAACCGACAAGTTATTGATTTTTCAACGATTTGTGAAAATGAAAAGCCATCAAAACGAATTTTAATGGCTTTTTTTAAAATTAATTTTTAATCAGTTTCGCCGACGATTTTCGATTTTTAGCTTCAATGTCAAGAATGTAAATACCTTTTGGTAATTCTTTGATGTTAAATTGATGTATTGCTGAAAATTTTCCTGAAAACTCTTTGATTAGTTTTCCTGTTAAATCATAGATTTTTACTTTTTCTGAATTAATATTTAATGAAAAAGAGGAAGAAACCGGATTTGGAGTTACAGAGATTTTTTCTAAAGTAATCTCAATACTATCTGTTGATAAATTTGCTTTTGCATTCCCGAAAATTCTAAATTCACCTGGATTTAGATTAACTGTAAATGATGAATTTGTATTGGTGACATTCAGCGTTGTTTCGTCCATCAAATTGTACCAATTTCCTGTAAATGGAAAAAGTGGCGCAATTGCTTGAGTGCTTGTTGTGAAGTTTGCAATAACAATTACCTCATATAAATCAGACGACGATAATAAATTATTTGTAATCTGAATACGCGGTTTTAAATCTCCAGATGTAATTGTATAATTATCAGTTTCGAAAACTTTGTTGTTTAATTTAAGACCAATAATTTTTGACCAAACTTCATAAACAGATTTTCTATCGGCATTTGTTAAGTAACCAATTTCGCTTGGAATAGGTTTTGGATTGGTGCGACATCCGTCATTATTTGTTCCATCTTCGCAATGATTGATCGAATAATCATATCCTAATTCTCCAAATTGCCACAACATTTTAGGACCAGGAATAGTAAATAGAACGGCACCTAAAGCTTTTTGTCTTTCTAAAGAAGTTTTTAAATCTTTTACATTATAAGTTCCTGATGATGCACCATATTGTAAATTCTTGTACATCATTCTTTCTTCATCATGACTTTCTGCGTAGGCAACCAAATGTTTTTTCGTAAAACCTTTTACAGTATGCTTCAACCAATCAAAGTTACTATCCGAAGCATATCCCATTGTATTTTGATTAAAATTATTAGTCGCTTTACCCCAAAGCATAATTCCTTTACCTTCGTTAATGCGATAATTCGCCCATTCTGTTTCCTCTTGTGCTGAACCATTATTTCCTAAATGTTCAAAAATGATGTAGGAATTCGGATCAATTGTCCATTGCATATCTGCATATTTTTTTAAAATTGCTACACGATCAGCCTGATATCCGTTTGTACAAGTTTCATCAGAAGGTGTACAATTTTGTGTAAATCCTTTTGTTAAATCCCATCTAAATCCATCAATTTTGAACTCTTCAATCCAATGTTTTAATGTACGTTGTACATAATTTTGAGTTGGTGTTAATTGATGATTTAAATCGTATCCAACATTGTAACTATGTTTTGAGGTTTGATTAACATAAGGATTTGTAGTAGTTGGTTCTCCAAAACCATCATTGTCGGGATCATTCATCCACATTCTAACCAACGGAGATCGACCATAAACATGATTTAAAGCAACATCTAAAATGATTGAAATTCCATTTTGATGACACAAATCGATGAACTCTTTCATTTTATCTGCTGGTCCATAAGCTTTATCCAAAGCAAGATGATAAGCTGTATTATAACCCCAAGAAATATTTCCTTCAAACTCCATTACGGGCATAACTTCGATTGCGTTGATGTTTAATTTTTTGAAATAATCAAAATCATCAATTAAAGATTGCCATGTTTTTGTCGAATTGAAATCACGAATTAATAATTCGTAAATCATCAAATTCTCTTTATTTGGGCGATTGAAATTTGAAACTTTCCAATTGTATTTTGCTTGATTTGTTTGTAAAACCGAAACTTCAAATTGTTGTCCAGTAGGATATACAGGCATATTTGGGTAAGTTGCTGCGGTAATATACGGATCATCATAAGGCGATAAAACTAAAGTCGAATAAGGATCTGCAGTTTTGATTCCATCACTTGTTCGATATTGAAACGTATAGATTTCACTTGCTTTAAGATTAGATAATTCAATCCAATATAAATCCTTGTTAGTTGTATCTCGATTCATCACATATTGATCAGAAAGTTGCCAATTATTGAAACTTCCGATTACATGAATGAACTCTTTTTGTGGAGCGTATAAAACCAAATATGCTTTTGTAAAATCATTATTCAAATAATTAATTCCTTCATGTAAATTAGATGGAATGGCTACATCTTTAACCGTTGGTTTGATATTAATTGTAAAAGATTTGCTTATTGTTTGACCATTAAAAGTTGCATTTAATGTATAATTCTGATTTTGTAAAATGGTATAATTTTTATCAAAAGAAGTTGAATTATTTAATGCATCAATTTGAGTTCCGTTAGCAGATAATGTCCAATTAGCAGATTTTGTAGCTATCGCTTTGATGTTAAAACTTGATCCTGAAGAAACATTTGTAATTGAATTTTCGAGCGGATTAGTTAAAGTAACTTTGAAAGAACCTACCGAAATAGAAAGATCCGTAGTTTGTTGTTTTCCATCTGCACTTCTAAAAACAACATCTATTGCTGTAATATTTTTAGAAGTATCAACTCCATAGAATTGATAAATAGATGTAGGGATTTCTAATTTGTAGGTTGATCCAGAAACGAAAGTTAATTTGGGTTGAGTGGTATTATTTCCCCAACTTTCAATTATATTTTCCCATTGTTTTCCATCAATAGTTACGCCTGTATGCGCATAAATATCTCCTGAATAATTGGCAAGACCTGTTCCTGTTTTATCGAAGTTTATTACAACTGCTTGGTTTGCTTCGGGTGGTGAAGGAGTTGTTGTAATTTGTGCTTTGGTAAAAGATATTACCATTAAAAGCATTAAAATAGATAGAATGTTTTTCATGTTTTGTGTAGTTTTAGAAAAAAGCCATTAAAAAACGTAATTGAATTTTAATGGCTTTTAAAAAATTATTTGTTGATGAGAAAAAATTTTATTGAGCTTCTACTGTATAAGTTTTCTTGTTGAAATTAGCTGTGATTTTATATTTCCCAGCTTTTATTTTGATGTTAGTACCGTCTTTGTCTGTTAATTCTCCTGCATTACTTGTACCACCAAAATTTGTTCCCCAATCATTATTTAAACGGAATTTAAATTCTCCATCTTTTAATGTTGTAGTAATAGTCCAAGCATCTAAAGTACCATCATAAGACAATTTTTGGTCTGGACCATCCCATCCGTTTGCTGTAGCGTCACCTACTAATCCCCAAGAATAATTATCTAATTTATAAGTTAGATTTGTTAAGTCCATAGTTATCTTGTAAGTACCGGCATCTACTGCGATGTTTTTACCTCCTTTTTCAAGTTTTCCATTAGATCCACCATAATCTAACTCCCATTTGTTGTCTTGACGGAATTTGATTTCACCAGCTTTTAAATCTGTATACGCTACAAATACATTTGTAACATCAGTTTTCCAAAATTGAACATCTGGCCCGTCCCAACCGTTAGGAGTAGCAGAACCAACAACACCCCAATTTGTAGATAAATCTGTTGGATATGGCGTTATTTTTAATATATTGACATTAGAAATTAACTGTTGAGAACCAGGAGTACCAACTGTAGAGACAATACGATATTCTATTTCTCCTTCTTTAAAAGGTTCTAATCCTAAAGCAATAACTGCTAAATTCAATTCTTTTACGGTAACATCAGCTGTTAATGTTGAAGTTGAAGTAAGAACTTGATGATTTTCAAAATTATCTCCTTTTACATCAATTTGTAATTCATATTTAGGAGGAGTATTTGTTCCATAATTTGCGGCACTCCAATTAAATGTCATTGCTGTATTTGCAGCATTTTCTTCTAATAATTCAATTGTTGATGAAGCAGGTGTTTCTACTTTCGGTGCAACAAAATTTGAGGGATCTAATTTGATGATATCTTCATCATCGTTACATGCGCTTAAGGCAAAAATACTCGCACAAGCTAACGAAATATATTTTATAAAATTTTTCATCTTAATAACCTGGGTTTTGAGTTAAGTTTGGATTAATGACAATAATATTGTTTGGAATTGGGAAGATAGCTTTTGTAGCATCTACAGAAGTTCCGTTTTGAACGCCTCCTTTCCAAGGCCAATTGTAATTATTTGTATATCTACTGAAACGAATTAAATCCGTTCTACGCGTTCCTTCCCAGTACAACTCTCTTGATCTTTCTGCTAAAATGAAATCTAAGTTTAATTGTCCGTCAGTAATATTACCTGATGTATTTCCGTATGCACGAGTTCTTAATTCGTTGATTAAGCTCAATGCAGTTGCACGATCACCACCAGTTCCTCCACGTAAAACAGCTTCGGCATAGTTTAAATAAACTTCTGCTAAACGAATTATAGGAACATCTGTGTCAACATATTCTCCTGTTGCGTCGTTTGCACTTTTTCCGTCTGAACGTTTATTTGACCATTTGTAAACAGCATAACCTTCTCCAAATGTACCTATGTTGTTAATTTCAAATGTTTGTCCATCTGTAAAGAACATCGCACGTTTATCTTTCCATGCAGTTGGATTTCCGTTACTGTCTTTCGTTGTTACAGCATCTGTAAATTGATTCACCAATGCTTTTGTAGAACGAGGACCTCCCCATCCACCATTTACACCATAATCAGCAGCTGTCATTTTTCCACCAATTGCAGCTTTTACTAAGAAAGTAGAACCTCCATATGTACGAGAATTATTTCCGTCAAAATTTAAAACGAAAATAGCTTCGTTCTGCGCGCCATTCGTATTGTTATCAGCTAAAAATAATTCGTCATAAGCAGAACCATTTTTATTTCCATCAGTTATGTTAAGCGTATATCCAGCTTGCATAGCCAATTTAGAATAAGTGATGGCTTCTGTATATTTTGCTTCACCAATCCAAGTTTCTGCATTTAGATATAAACGAGATAATAATGCTTCGGCAGCTGCTTTGTCTACACGTCCGTATTCGTTTGTACGACCAGCTTTTAATTCAGCTTCGATAGCTTTTAGTTCGCTTTCAACGAAAGTGAAAATCTCTTTACGATTGCTTTGTTTCGGTAATTCAGAAGAAACTTCTGTTACTAACGGAACATTCGCATATAAATCCATTAAGCTATAATAAGCATATGCTCTAATGAAACGCGCTTCAGCTACATATTCTTTCACTTCTGGAGTTGTGCTTGATAAAGCTTCAGCGTTTGCAATAAATGAATTAGAGAAAGAAACGGTTTGTGCTAAACGATAATACATCGCTTCAACAAAACTGTTACTTGCTCCCCAAGAAATCTCATGCAAGTTTGGTAAACCTGGATCTCCCCAGCCAACAATAGATTCGTCTGTTGTTAATACATTTAAGTTGAACATTAAACGAGTATATTGAGAAGCACCTTCGTCAATACCTTGAATATCTCCACTTCCCGCTGGACCTTTTTGTCCAGTAAGTGCTAAAGAAGAATATACTTTTGCTAAAGCAGATTTTGCAGTAGCAACATCTTTGAATACATCAAATTGTGTATAAGTATCTGGATCATTTGGCATTAAATCTAAATCATCATGACATGAAGAAACAGAGAAAGCCAATGCCGCAGCTAAAATATATGTTGAAATTTTAATCTTTTTCATTGTAGTTTTCTTAGAAATTAACATTTAAACCAAATACATACGTTCTCGGTCTTGGATAAAAACTATTATCAATTCCGCGGTAAATTTCAGGATCTAAACCACTGTAATTTGTGAATACAGCTACGTTTTGAACCGCTCCATAAAGACGAATATCTAATCCTTTGATTGCTTGTTTTAGGTTGTAACCTAATGTAATGTTATCAATACGGAAGAAAGATGCATCTTCTATAAAGTGGTCACTTAACAAATTAGTTTCTGTGATACTTGTGAAACCTGTGTTGTAGTAGCTTGAAAGCACATTAGATAAATAGTTTTGACCATTTCCTGTCGCTTTTTTGCTGTAACCTTTAGACGAAGCCATGTTATTGTAAGCATAGTTTCCGATATTAGCACGAGCAGTTGCACTTAAATCCCAATTTTTGTAACGGAAGAATGTATTGAATCCCATTGTTACTTTTGCGAAAGGACTTTTGTGAATATAACGGTCTTTTTCGTTGATGATTCCGTCGTTGTTCAAATCTTCGTAAGCTCCTTCGATAGGCTTTCCGTTTGCATCATAAATTTGTTTGTATACGTAGAAACTAAATGGTTCTTCTCCTTCACGTTGAATTTGAATATTGTTACCAGTTCCTCCATCGATACCACCTGTTAAATTATCAGTAGGTAAGTTGACAATTTTATTATCATTAAAAGCGATGTTGTATCCAAAAGACCAATCAAAATCTTTTGTTTTTACGATATCAGCATTGATGCTAAATTCGATTCCTTTATTTTCCATATCACCGATATTTTTATCGATCATATTTCCAAAGTTTGTAAATGGATCTACATAAACACTCGCAATTAAATCACTTGTTTTTTTCTTGTAAACGTCTAATGTACCATAGATTCTATTTTTGAATAAAGAGTAATCAATACCAGCATTTAATGTACTAGAAATTTCCCATTTTAAATCACCATTAAATGGTTGAGGACGATAAGTTTGATAGAATGTTGAACCAAATTGATAATAAGCAGTTGATTCTGATCCTTGATAACGCGTTAAGAATTGGAAGTTTCCTAATCCGTTCACATTACCAACTTTACCATATCCAACACGTAATTTCAAATCATTTACAACAGAACTTCCTTTCAAGAATTCTTCTTTAGAGATATTCCATGCAATAGCTGCAGAAGGGAAATAACCCCATTGGTTGTCATGGCTTAATTTTGATGAAGCATCTGCACGCATAGTAGCTGTTAAGATGTAACGATTATCAAAATTATAGTTTAAACGTCCGAAGTATGATAGTAAAGAATAGTGATCACGGTCTACGAATGTAAATTGATCAGAACCTTGTTGTTCTAATTCACTATCGTAATTGGTGTTGTATGTATTAAAGTATTGATAACTGTAACCTCCAACAACAGTTAATCCGTGTTGTCCAAAATCTTTGTTGAATGTTAAATATGCATCAAATAATTTGTTGTAGAATTGTGCGCTAAATGTTGTTTTAGAACCATCCCATGTCAAAGAAGAGTTTGGCATATTTGCAGTTGTTACATTACGTCCATTCGCATTAGAAATATCATAACCTACATTAACTGTTGCAGTAACAGATGGTAAGAAATGTAATTTATAATCCATTTTTGCATTTCCTACAAAACGACGAACTTCTGATGTATCTCTGTTTTCGTTGATTAATGCAACTGGGTTAGTTGGCGCTAAATTGTGTTTAACAGATCCGTCCATCCAAGTGTGGTAACCTCCAAATATATTTGCTCCAGAATAAACTGGTTGAGTTGGATCATACTCTAAAGCAGCTCCAATTGCACCTCTGTTTGCAAATTGATTTTCGATATAAGAACCTCGAGCATTCAATTCAAATTTTAAGTGATCATCTAAGAAAGATGGACTTAAGTTCATAGAAGCTGTTGTACGATTGATGTTATCTCCTTTCAAAATACCATCTTGATCTGTGTTAGAAATAGAAAAACGAGACGGCATTTTACCTCCAATATTTCCTGTTGCACTAAAGTTGTGATCAAAACCTACAGCTGTTCTATAAATTTCTTTTTGCCAATCTGTATTTGCGTTACCTAAACGAGAAATTTCGTCAGCTGTTCCTACAGATTTTACCAATTCACGGAATTGATCTGCATTCATTACATCAATATAACCTTCTGGTTGATAAATTGATGTAATTGAATTATAATTAAAACGGAATTTTTTTCCTTTTCCTTTTTTAGTTGTAACCATTACAACCCCATTCGCAGCACGAGAACCATAAATGGCAGTTGCAGAAGCATCTTTCAAAATAGTCATCGTTTCGATGTCGTTAGGATTTAAGAAATCCAAAGGATTTCGAGAACCTCCAATATTTACTTCAGATAAAGGAACACCATCAACTACATATAATGGTTGAGAGTTTAATGATAACGAACTATTACCACGAATGATAATGTTTTGACCGTCACCAGGAGCTCCACCAGCAGATGTTACCACAACACCAGCGATTTTCCCTGTCATTAATTCTTGCGCAGAAGTGATTGATCCTTTGTTGAAATCTTCTGAATTTAATTGATTTACAGAACCTGTGACATCTTCTTTTTTAGCTGTACCATATCCAATTACAACTACTTCTTTCAAGTTTTCTGTCGTTTTAGACATACGAAGTTGTAATTGCGTTTGTCCCGCAAAAGTTATTTCTTGATCGTCATAACCAAAAAAACTGATAACAATTATATCACCATCGTTCGCTTCTAATGTAAAATTTCCTTTTTCATCAGAAACTGTCGATTCTCCTGTTGTAATGTTCGAAACATCTGCACCAGCTAAAACCGTGTTATTAGCGCTATCTTGTACTGTTCCTTTTATCGCAGTTTGTGCAGATAAAATAGCAGGGCTTGATAAAACTAATGCTAGAAGAGATTGTTTTAAAATCCTCATATATTTTTTGTTTTGTTTCGTTAATTATTAATTTATATTTTTACTTCTCATTACCAAATATAAGTTGTTTAATTGATTGATTGTGTATGTAATACACTAACTAGTTAAACGAAAACGTTTTCGTGTTAATAAATAATTAAATTAATTGTTATAGCATGTTAATTTTTAATAAAAAAGACGGAAATTAGTAGAATAAGATTGATGGTTAAGGTAGAAAGAAGATTATGAAAAAGAATTTGACATTAAAACAGATTGCAAAAGAGTTAGATGTTTCGATATCAACGGTTTCTAAGGCGTTGAAAAATAGCGAAGAGATTAGTGCTGTAACGAAACAAAAGATTCAGGCATTTGCAAAATTATACAACTACAAACCGAATAATATAGCATTAAGTCTAAAGAATCGTAAAACGAAAACCATTGCCGTGATTATTCCCGAAATCGTTCACGATTTTTTTGCGATGGTAATTAGTGGAATCGAAAATTTAGCCAATCAATATGGTTATAATGTCTTAATATGTTTGTCAAATGAATCGTACGAACGTGAAGTGATTAATATGGAGATGCTTGCAGCGGGTAGTATAGACGGATTTGTGATTTCTCTTTCGAAAGAAACTCAAGCCAAAAAAGATTATCATCATATCAAAGAAATCATCAACCAAGGAATGCCAGTTGTGATGTTCGACCGTGTAACGCGTGAGGTTTATACTGATAAAGTGATTATTGATGATGTACTTGCGACACAAGAAGCAATTCAGTATTTTATAAGTAAAGAACGCAAGAAAATCGGTTTTATCACAACGCCAGATTATATAAGTGTTGGACGCTTAAGAACCGAAGGATATAAAAGAACATTAGAAGCGAATGGAATTGCAGTTGACGAAAACTTGATTTTGCGTGTAGAAGACGAGAGTCAGTTGGACACTATGATTGATGAGTTTTTCGAAAAAAATAAATTTGACGCAGTAATGGCAGTAAATGAATTATATGCCGTAAAAGTGTTGAGAGCAGCACTGAAAAAAGGAATCAAAGTGCCAGAAGAATTACATTTAATAGCTTTTACAGATGGTGTAATTTCCAAGAACTCAATTCCAAGCATTTCTACAGTCAAACAAAATGCATTCAAAATGGGTGAGATTGCAGCGCGTTTATTGATTCAAAAATTAGAGTCAGAAAACGAGCATGAGCATTACATTACCGAAGTTGTCGGAACAGAATTATTACACAGAGAAACTACAACGATTTAGTAAGTTTTTTTTGGTTAAATAATTGTTACAGTTGCAATAATCCCAAAAAAAAGTTTTAACATTGTAAACAAATCAAAACATATTTTTACTTCTCAAATTACAAAAATATAGTTTTGATAAGCATAAAACGCTTATCGTAAAATACATAAAAAAATTACGATAATGAGAAAGCGTAGATTAGGATTTCTTGAAATCTGGAATTTAAGTTTCGGATATCTAGGAGTTCAAATGGGTTTCGCCTTGCAAAACGCAAATGCGAGCCGTATTCTAAGTTCATTTGGTGCCGATGTGCACGAATTGTCTTGGTTTTGGATTGTTGCACCGCTAATGGGATTGATTGTTCAACCTATTATTGGTCATTATTCAGATAATACTTGGTCTAAATTTGGACGAAGAAAACCATACTTTTTAGTAGGAGCTTTATTGGCTTCTTTCGGATTAATCTTAATGCCACAAGCAGGTGCATTTACGGCATTGATGCCTGCATTATGGATGGGTGCTGGATTCTTGATGATAATGGATGCTTCATTCAATATCGCGATGGAACCGATGCGTGCATTTGTAGCAGATATGTTGCCTTCGGATCAACGTACATTAGGATATTCAATTCAAACTGTAATTATTGGTTTAGGAGCTGTTGTCGGTTCGTGGTTGCCTTATATTTTGAGCAACTGGTTTGGTGTTTCAAGTATTGCAGCGGAAGGAGAAGTTCCGTTTCACTTAATTTTATCATTCATTATTGGAGCAATTGCAATTATTGTAACCGTTTTAATTACCATTTTTACAACAAAAGAATATTCGCCAGAAGAATTAGACGCTTTCGAAAAAGCAGAAGGTAGAGAACCAATTGTTGAAGAAAAAGCAAGCTTAACACAGATTTTTACCGATTTTGGGAATATGCCAAAAACGATGAAACAATTAGGTTTGGTACAGTTCTTTACGTGGTTTGCATTATTCGGTATGTGGGTATTTGCTACGCCTGCAATCGCTCATCATGTGTACGGTTTGTCTTTGAGTGATACACATTCAGAAACGTACCAAAAAGCAGGGGATTGGGTTGGAATTATCTTCGGAGTTTACAACGGAATTTCTGCAATATTCGCCTTCTTTTTACCAGCAATAGCCTTAAAATTTGGTCGAAAAACAACACATGCTATTTCATTAATTTGTGGAGGATTAGGATTAATTTCAATCTATTTTATTCACGATCCAAAATTACTAATCCTTTCCATGATCGGAGTAGGAATCGCTTGGGCAAGTATCTTATCGATGCCTTATGCAATTTTAGCGGGAGCAATTCCAGCGAAAAAAATGGGTGTTTACATGGGAATTTTCAATTTCTTCATTTGTATGCCTCAAATCGTCAACGCATTGTTAGGCGGTCCAATTGTAAAATATTTATATCACGATAATCCAATTTTCGCCATTGTTACCAGCGGTGTTGCGCTAATTATTGCAGCACTTTTTGTAACGCGCGTAAAAGATGTGGATGAACCAATCAAAGCATAATCATTTTGAAAACTAAAGCATTTATTTTTGATTTAGATGGTGTCATCGTCGACACTGCAAAGTACCATTATTTAGCATGGAAAAAATTAGCGAATAATCTAAACATCGATTTTACGCACGAACATAACGAATTATTGAAAGGTGTTTCTCGTGTGCGATCATTAGAAATTATTCTTGGATTGGGAAATGTTGAAGCTTCTGATGAGCAGAAAAACGAATGGTTAATTCAGAAGAACAAAGAATATTTAGAATACATTGATAAGATGGACGATTCTGAAATTTTACCAGGCGTTATGGACGTTTTAAACTTTCTAAAAGAAAACAATCAACCAATTATTTTGGGATCAGCTTCTAAAAATGCACGTCCAATTTTAGAGAAAGTTAATATTCTAAATTATTTCGATGATATCGTAGATGGAAACGATGTTTCTAACGCAAAACCAGATCCAGAAGTTTTTATCGTTGGAGCGAAAAAAGCGAATCAAACAAACGAAAATTCAATTGTATTTGAAGATTCTGTTGCAGGAATTGAAGCAGCAAATGTAGCAGGAATGACAAGCATCGGAATTGGAGAAGCTTCGGTTTTGAATGAAGCGAAATACAACTTTAAAAATTTTACTGAAATCTCAGAGGATTTCTTGGTCGAATTAATCAATCAATAATTATACAAACTACATACAACAAACAAAATGAATCAAGATTATATCATCCCGAATGCGTGGTCAATTATCGAAGAAGGGTTTGAAAAAGATCGTGTAAAATCGTCTGAAAGTTTATTTTCTATCGGAAATGGAGCAATGGGACAACGTGCCAATTTCGAAGAATTTTATTCAGGTGATACATTTCAAGGAAGCTATATTGCCGGCGTTTATTATCCTGACAAGACAAAAGTGGGATGGTGGAAAAACGGTTATCCAGAATATTTTGCAAAAGTATTAAATGCGCCAGTTTGGATTGGAATTGACATCGAAATTAACGGTGAAAAATTTGATTTAAACACTTGTAAAGAAGTTAAAAATTTCCGTCGCGAATTGAATATGAAAGAAGGTTTATTGGATCGTTCATTTATTGCGATTTTACCTTCAGGATTAGAAATTGAGGTTTTTGTTCGACGTTTTCTTTCTGCTGATTTAGATGAATTAGGAGCAATTAAATATGACATCAAACCAATCAATGATGATGCGAAAATTGTCTTCAAACCTTATGTTGATGCAGCTGTAAAGAACGAAGATGCGAACTGGGAAGAGATTTTTTGGGAACCAATTTTTTCTGAAATTAAAGGTGAACAAGGTTTTGTACAAGCGCGTACGTTCAAAACTCATTTTGAAGTCGTAACATTTATGCAGAATAAAATCTTGGTAAATGGAAGTTATCAACAAAATACACCAACAAGTGATGTTAAAACTGAAACAAAAGTAGAATTTACATATGAAGTTGAGGTAAAAGCGAATGATACCGCGACAATTGAGAAATTTGGAGGTTATGTAGTTTCGACAAATCATCCTAAAAATGAATTAATTAACGCTGCCGAAAATGTATTATCTCAAGCAAATGAACAAGGTTATGAACAATTGTTAATAAACCAAAAAGAAGCTTGGGCAAAGATTTGGGAAATGGCTGATATCACTATAGAAGGTGATACAAAAGCGCAACAAGGTATTCGTTTTAATATTTTTCAATTAAATCAAACGTATTCTGGAAAAGATGAGCGTTTGAATATCGGTCCAAAAGGCTTTACGGGAGAGAAATATGGAGGTTCTACATATTGGGATACAGAAGCATATTGTTTGCCATTTTACATGGTAACAAAAAATCAAGAAGTTGCGCGAAACTTATTAATGTATCGTTTTAATCAATTGGATAAAGCGATTGAAAATGGAGAAAAATTAGGCTTCAACAAAGGTGCAGCTTTGTATCCGATGGTTACGATGAATGGTGAAGAATGCCATAACGAATGGGAAATTACATTCGAGGAAATTCACCGTAATGGAGCTATTGCATTTGCGATTTACAACTATGTTCGTTTTACGGGAGATCAAACGTATATTCCAGAAGCTGGTTTAGAGGTTTTATTAGGAATTGCACGTTTTTGGAAACAGCGTGTGAATTGGTCAAACGACAAAAAACAATATGTGATGTTAGGAGTTACGGGACCTAACGAATATGAAAATAATGTCAACAACAATTTCCATTCAAATTATTGTGCACAATGGTGTATGAATTATTTGTTGGAACAAGTTGAAAACGTCAAAACAAATTATCCAGAGGATTTCGCTCGAATCGCTGCAAAGAGAAGTATTACTGATGCTGAATTAGCAGAAATGAAAGAAGTTGCAGAGAATATTTATTTTCCATTCAGTGAAGAATTAGGAATTTATTTACAGCAAGATGGTTTCTTGGATAAAGATTTAACACCTGTTTCTGAATTACCAAAAGAAGAACGTCCGATTAATCAAAAATGGTCTTGGGATAGAATTTTACGTTCAGCTTATATCAAACAAGCAGACGTTTTACAATCGTTCTATTATTTCGAAGATCAATTTTCGAAAGATCAATTAGAAAAACATTTTGATTTTTACGAACCATTAACGGTTCACGAATCATCATTATCGCCTTGTGTTCATTCCATCCAAGCAGCAACGTTAGGAAGAATGGAGCAAGCATATACATTTTATTTGAGAACTTCTCGTTTAGATTTAGATGATTATAACAAAGAAGTTCACGAAGGATTACACATCACATCTATGGCTGGAACTTGGATGTCGATTGTAGAAGGATTTGGTGGAATGCGTGTGAAAAACGATCAATTGTATTTTGAGCCGCGTTTACCAGAACAATGGGAAGGTTTTTCGTTCAAAGTCAATTTCCGTCATCAAATCCTAAAAGTTATTGTAAATAAAGGAGAAACAATTTTTGAACTGGAAGGAACAGAACCGTTAGAGGTTTATGTTTTCGACCAGAAAGTAGTTGTTCAGCCTTCGATTTAATAAAGGGAATCTAATACCTTGAAGGCTTCGGTTTTCAGGGTATTTTTATTTAGAATAGATGTTTTAAGTTCTAAGTTTATTCTGAAAACGTATTTTAAAAAAGTCATCCTGAATTCATTTCAGGATCGCATGAAGCAGAGAATGAGAAGCTGAAACAAGTTCAGCTGGACAGAGAATTTAAAAAGATTCTTTGATAAACTCAGAATGACAAGTTCATTAACGACAATAAAGTAAATGTCATTCCGCAGAATGGAGGAATCTAAAAAACAAAACACATGAAAAAAATACTATTATTATCATCTTTCCTATCAACATTTGCTTTTGCACAGATTCAAAAAGTAGAGCCAATGTTTTGGTGGAAAGGAATGAAAAATCCAGAAGTTCAAATTCTGGTTTATGGAAAAGATATTAGTAAATACAATATTGAATTATCGGATAATGTAAAAATTCAAAATTTACAGAAAACTGAAAATCCAAATTATGTTTTTGTAACGATTAATACGAATGAAGTAAACAAATCATCATTCAAAATTAACATCAAAAACAAAAATAAAATCGTTGATTCGTATACATACGAGTTAAAAGATCGTCAACCAAATTCAGCGAATCGTTCATCGTTTTCATCAAAAGATGTGGTGTATTTAATTATGCCGGATCGTTTCGCCAATGGAGATGAAAGCAATGATTCGAAAAAAGAATTGCGTGAGAAAGTTAATCGTCAATTGCCAGGTGGTCGTCACGGAGGAGATTTACGAGGAATTATCAACAACTTAGATTATATCCAAAATTTAGGAGCCACTGCAGTTTGGTTAACTCCAGTAAACGAAGACAATGAAAAAGAATATTCGTATCACGGGTATGCTCAAACCGATTTATATAAAATTGATGGTCGTTACGGGACAAACGAAGAATACCGTGAATTGTCTCAGAAATTGAATCAACGTGGAATGTATTTGATTCAAGATTATGTCACGAATCACTGGGGAATCTCACATTGGATGGTTCAGGATTTACCTTCAAAAGATTGGATCCATACATTTCCAGAAGGAGAAAATGGATTCCGTCGTTCGAATTATAGAACAACAACCCAATTTGATCCTAATGCTTCAGAGATTGATAAAATAGGCGCATTAAATGGTTGGTTCGATACGACGATGCCAGACATCAATCAAGCAAATCCATTAGTATTAAAGTACATCACTCAAAATGCCATTTGGTGGATAGAATATGCCGAATTAGGAGGTTTACGTGTAGATACATATCCTTACAATAACAAAGAAGGAATGGCAACTTGGGTAAAAGCAATTACAGATGAATATCCCAATCTAAATGTAGTAGGAGAGGCGTGGATGCATTCGCCAGCTCATGTATCGTATTGGCAAAAAGATTCGAAAATCGGTGAAATGGCGGGGTACAATTCGAATTTACCAGCGGTGATGGATTTTTCGTTGTATGCAAATATGACGAAAGCTTTTCAGGAAGAAGAATCGTGGGATAAAGGTTTGGTGAAAATCTACGAATCATTCACGAATGATTTCTTATATCCAGACATCAATAATTTATTGGTCTTTTTTGAAAATCACGATACCGAACGTTGGAACGAAATCTACAAAGGAGATATTAAGCCGTATCAACTAGCAACGACTTTAATCGGAACGGTTCGTGGAATTCCACAAATTTATTACGGCACTGAAATCGGTATGGCTGGAGATAAAAATACTGGTGGAGATGCAGCAATTCGTCAAGATTTTCTTGGTGGTTGGAAGTCTGATACACAAAATGCATTTAATCCAAATTCACGAACAGCAACGCAAAAAGCGTTCTATGATTTTACAGCGAAAGTATTCAATTGGCGTAAAAATAAAGAGGTGATTCATTCCGGTAAAACCAAACATTATGCACCAATCAATGATGTCTATGTGTATTTCCGATACAATGACAACGAATCGGTAATGGTGATTTTAAATAATAAATTAGATAAGCAAACCCTCCAATTGGATCGTTTTGAAGAATCGATCAAAGGATATCATACTGGAAAAGATATTTTATCGAATCAAGATTTCACAATTCATCCAAACGGTGAAATCACAATTGATGGAAAATCTTCGATGATTATTGAATTGATGAAATAGAATTACTGTCACACTGAGCTTGTCGAAATGTTTTTTATAATTCTTAAAAAGCTCAGAATAACAAAATCGTATAACGTAAAACATATCACGTACAACGTAAAAAGCAAATGAAAAAATTAACAACAACTATATTTACTTTACTTGCCATAGGCGCATTAAATGCCCAAATCATTGAATCGCCATCAAAGGAAGTAAAAGTTAACTTCGAATTAACAGCTAATGGTCAACCATCGTATTCGGTAACTTATAAAGGAAAAGAAATTGTAAAACCTTCAACATTAGGTTTCATTTTAAAAGATGCAGAAGCTTTAGAAAACGGATTTACAGTTACAAATTATACGACTAAATCAGTAAATGATGCTTGGCAACCTGTTTTAGGAGAATACAAAGAAATTAAAGATATTCATAACGAAGGTACGTTTCAATTAACGCAAACTTCTACTAACCGAAATATAAATGTTACGTTTCGAGTTTTTGATGAAGGTGTAGCTTTTCGCTATGAATTTCCGAAGCAACAAAACTTAAATTACTTTGTCGTAAAAGAAGAAAAAACACAATTTAATTTAACAGGAGATCATCAAACATTTTGGTTACCTGGTGATTTCGATACACAAGAATATACATACATCGAATCGAAGATTTCAGGAATCGATCACAGTAAAATTGATATGAATAATGGGATTGGAGTGAAATCAATTGGGAAACCAAATTCAGTTCAAACGCCATTACAAATGAAAACTTCGGATAATATTTACTTAAATATTTTCGAAGCTGCAGTGGTTAATTATCCAGTAATGCATTTAGAATTTGATAAAAACTCCTATCAATTCAAATCGCATTTAGCACCAAACGCAATTGGAGATTTAGCTTATTTACAAGCGCCTTTCAACACACCTTGGCGTACAATAATGGTATCAGATGATGCCCGAGATATCGTAGGGAAAGGTCCTCAAATGATTTTAAATTTAAATGAACCATCAAAAATTGAAGATACATCTTGGATTAAACCAATGAAATATGTCGGAATTTGGTGGGAAATGCACGTTGGGAAATCAACGTGGGATCGTCAAGGAACTCAAAACGCACAAAACCAAGTCGGACAGGAGGCAATTAAATTTCCTCACGGAGCGACTACAGAAAATACAAAACGTTACATCGACTTTGCAGCGAAACACGGATTCGACGGAGTTTTAGTGGAAGGTTGGAATGAAGGATGGGAAGATTGGTATGGGAACTGGAAAGAAGATGTTTTCGATTTCACAACACCTTATGCTGATTTCGATATCAAAGAAATTTCTGCTTATGCAAAATCAAAAGGTGTAAAAATGATTATGCACCACGAAACTTCTGGTTCAGTAGCCAACTACGAACGTCGTTTTGACCGTGCAATGGAGGTAATGAAACATTACGAATATCCTGCAGTAAAAACAGGTTATGTTGGTCGCATCATTCCAAGAGGAGAATATCACGATGGACAAACAATGGTCAATCATTTCAATTGGACGGTAGAGCGTTTCGCTGAAAATAAAATTTTAGTCAATACACACGAGAGTTCTCGTCCTTCGGGTTATCACCGTACGTATCCAAATTATATTGCTGCTGAGGCAGGGAGAGGAAACGAGTTTAATGCATGGAGTTATGGAAATCCTCCAGCGCACGAAACCATTCTACCCTTCACACGTCAGTTAGGTGGTCCTATGGATTATACGCCTGGTATTTTTGAAACAGAAATGAAAGTGTATAATGTTGGTCGTGATACAAAAGTGCATACCACTTTAGCGAAACAATTGGCTTTATATGTGACGTTATATTCTCCGTTACAAATGGCTGCCGATTTACCAGAAAACTACGAGAAGTATGCCGATGCTTTCCAATTCATCAAAGATGTGGCAGTGGATTGGGACGATACAAAATACTTAGAAGCTGAGCCTGGTGATTATTTAACAGTAGCGCGTAAAGCAAAAGGAAGGGAGAATTGGTTTGTAGGTGCGATTACAGATGAAAATCCTCGAAAAACTGAAATTAAATTAGATTTCTTAACGCCTGGAGTAACTTACGAAGCAACAATTTACCAAGATGCGAAAAATGCACATTGGGATAAAAATCCAAAAGCATACGACATCAAAAAAGTAAAAGTAAATTCAAAATCAAAACTGAAATTGAATTTAGCGGCGAGTGGAGGAACAGCAATTTCGATTTTTCCAATAAAGTAGAAAATGTTTTAAGTTCTACGTGATACGTTTTACGTAGAACTTCTTTCAATTCTCATTAATAAATTGTCACACTGAGCTTGTCGAAGTGTATTTTTAAGCTTCTTTGATAAGCTTAGAATGTTATTTAAAGTAATCTTGAATAGGTCACTGAGCGAAGTCGAAGTGCAGGATCAAATTAAAGATGATGAGAAGCTGAAATAAATTTAGCTTGACAATTTGAATACTTTTTTATCAAGAAAAGAATATTGGAGAATTAATTCTTCGGCAATCTCAAAAAGACAAAAAAATATAGATATAAAAAATAAACAAATTATAATGAAACACTTAAAATCAATTATAGCGTTAGGAATTTCAATGATGAGCGTCGTTTACGGTCAAGAATTGAAATCACCAAATGGAAATTTCAAATTAGATTTTTCTTTATCGAAAGATGGAAAACCAACGTATCAATTAAAATACAAAGGGAAAGATGTCATCAAACCTTCAACTTTAGGATTCGAATTTAAAGCGAACAATCAAATGAGTTTTGAATGGGAAAATCAAGTCGGAGATAAAAATGCATTTACAAATTTTGTATCTGGTTTTCAAATCGTAGATACAAAGACTTCAACTTTTGATGAAACGTGGACACCAGTTTGGGGAGAAGTAGCTAAAATCAGAAATAATTTTAACGAATTAGCAGTTACAGTTTCTCAACCGAAAACAGATCGTCAAATGGTGATTAGATTCCGATTATTTGATGATGGTTTAGGATTCCGTTACGAATTTCCTGAGCAAAAGAATTTAAAATATTTTGTGATAAAAGAAGAGCATTCTCAATTTGCTATGGCAGGAGATCACAAAACATGGTGGATTCCGGGTGACTATGATACGCAAGAATATGATTACACAGAATCAAAGTTATCAGAAATTAGAGGATTATTTGATCAAGCCTATACTGGAAATGCATCACAAAAATCATTTTCTAAAACAGGAGTTCAGACTTCATTAATGATGAAAGCTGAGAATGGATTATACATCAACATTCATGAAGCAGCTTTAATCAATTATCCAGCAATGAATCTAAATTTAAACGATAAAAATTTAGTATTTGAATCGTGGTTAACGCCTGATGCATTAGGTGATAAAGGATATTTACAAGCGCCTTTTAATACACCTTGGAGAACAGTTATTGCAAGTGATAATGCGGCAGATATTGCGTTTAAAGGGCCACAATTAGTATATAATTTAAATGAACCATCAAAGATTGAAGATACTTCATGGATCAAACCAGTGAAGTATGTAGGTATTTGGTGGGAAATGATTACAGGTCGTGGTTCTTGGGCTTATACAGACGATTTTTCTACAGTGCAATTAGGAATAACGGATTATAAAAACGCAAAACCAAATGGAAAACATGCGGCTAATAACGAAAATGTAAAAAATTACATTGACTTTGCTGCAAAACATGGTTTCGATGCGGTATTGGTAGAAGGTTGGAACGAAGGTTGGGAAGATTGGTTCGGAAATCACAAAGATTATGTGTTCGATTTTGTAACGCCTTATCCAGATTTTGATGTAAAAGCATTAAATGAATATGCAAAATCAAAAGGTGTAAAAATTATGATGCATCACGAAACTTCGGGATCAATTCGTAATTACGAAAGACATTTGGATAAAGCATATAAATTCATGAACGATAATGGTTATACATCTGTAAAAAGTGGATATGTTGGTGATATCGTTCCTCGTGGAGATTATCATTACAGCCAAAATACAATTAATCATTATCAATATGCAATCGAAAAAGCGGCTGATTATAAAATAATGGTCAACGCACACGAAGCGGTTCGTCCTACAGGAGTTGCGCGTACATGGCCAAATTTAATCGGAAACGAATCTGCACGTGGAACAGAATACCAAGCTTTCGGTGGTTCTAAACCAAATCACGTAACGGTTTTACCTTTCACACGTCTATTAGGTGGACCAATGGATTACACGCCTGGTATTTTCGAAATGGATGTGAAAAAATTAAATCCAAACAATCATTCTCACGTTAATTCTACGATTGCAAATCAGTTGGCTTTATACGTGACAATGTATTCTCCTTTACAAATGGCTGCTGATATTATCGAGCATTACAAACAATTTTCTGATGCATTTCAATTCATCAAAGATGTGCCTGTAGATTGGCAAGATTCTAATTATTTGGAAGCTGAACCAGGAAGATATTTAACAATTGCGCGTAAAGATAAAAATTCGAACAATTGGTTTGTTGGAAATGTAAATGGTGAAACGCCTCGTTCAACAAAAATTAAATTAGATTTCTTAGATAAAGGAAAAAAATACGAAGCGAAAATTTATGCAGATGCAAAAGATGCGCATTACAAAACAAATCCACAAGCCTATAAAATTGAAACAAAAAAGGTTGATTCAAAATCTGTTTTAGATTTAACATCTCAAGCTGGTGGAGGTTTTGCAATTAGTATCAAAGAAATTAAATAAGTAATGAGTGATGAGTATTGAGAAACTTGTTACTCAATACTCAAAACTTACTACTCAAAACTTTTTAGTATGAAAAAAATACTTTTCACGTTAGGAATAGCTTCATTGTTTTTAAGCTCTTGTTCAAAAACAACAACACAAGCTACGCAGACAAATCATTCAGAAAAACAACTATTTGTTTGGAATGGTGCAAATATTTATTTTTTATTGACCGATCGTTTCGAGAATGGAGATAAAAAGAATGATGTTAATTACGGGAGAACTGCTAAAACATCTAAATTAAGAGGTTTTGAAGGAGGAGATTTTCGTGGGGTAATCAATAAAATCGAAGATAATTATTTTTCAGATTTAGGAGTTAATGCGATTTGGATGACACCGATTGTGGAGCAAATTCATGGATATGTTGATGAAGGACAAGGAAAAACATATGGATTTCACGGTTATTGGACAAAAGATTGGACGTCGATTGATAAAAACTGGGGAACTGAAAAAGAGTTACAGGAATTAGTAGACAAAGCACATGCGAAAGGCATTCGTATTATGTTGGACGCGGTGATTAATCACACAGGTCCAGTTACAAATTCGGATGGTGTGTTTCCTGCTGATTGGGTTCGTGTTTCGCCACAATGTACTTATGAGTCTTACAAAACGACGATTGAATGTACGTTGGTAAAAAATCTTCCAGACATTTTAACGGAATCAGAAAATGATGTGATGTTGCCCCCGCAATTGTTAGCAAAATGGTCGCAAGAAGGTCGTTTAGACAAAGAAGTTGCTGAATTGAATGCTTTTTTCGCGAAATATAATCTTCCAAAAGCACCGAAATATTATATTATGAAATGGCTTTCAGATTATATTAGAAAGTATGGAATTGATGGTTATCGTGTCGATACGGTGAAACATACGGAAGAAAATGTTTGGAAGAAATTCGAAGAAATTTGTCAAGATGCTTTCGCAGAATATAAAACGAATAATCCTACAAAAGTATTGGATCAAAATAAGTTTTTCTTGTTAGGAGAAGTTTATGGATATTCGATTAATGATGGTCAGCAATATAATTTTCCTGATAAAACAGTTAATTATTTCGAGAATGGATTTGATGCATTAATCAATTTCGATTTGCGTTCAACTCAAAAAGAATCTAATCAAACTGTTTTTGATCGATACAATGATATTCTTCAAAATAAGATGAAAGGAAAGTCTGTGATGAGCTACATTACCTCGCACGATGACGGTTCGCCTTTTGATAAAAATCGTCAAAATCCTTGGGATGCAGGAACTCGATTGTTATTGGCGCCAGGGATTTCGCAAATTTATTATGGAGACGAAACGGCTCGTCCGTTAGAGATTGAAGGTGTTGATGGAGATGCAAATCTTCGTTCGAATATGAACTGGGAAGTTATTAAACCAAATTCAGAAACGGAATCATTATTGAATCATTACCAAAAATTAGGACAATTTAGACGAGATCATCCAGCGGTTGGAGCAGGAAATCAAACAGATTTGCAAAATTCTCCGTATATTTTTACAAGAAAATATAAAACAGACGAAGTGGTGATTGGATTGGAAATGCCAATTGGTAAAAAAACAATTAATGTAAGTTCTATCTGGAAAGATGGTACTAAAATTCGCGATGCTTATTCAGGTTTTTCAGGAAAAGTTGTGAACGGAAATTTAGAATTGAATACGACTTCTGATATTGTATTATTGGAAAAAGTGAATTAATTTTTTGAGAAGTAATAGAAGAAAAATGATAAAAAAAATAGTTGGTTTAACCTTGATAACAACTTTGTTTTTGACAAGTTGTGAAAGCAAAAAGGAAACAAAGTCAGAAGACGTTAAAAAAGAAAGGAAAGAACAAAGTATTTTGCCTTTTACGGCTGATATGGCGGAAACTTCTGTGATTTATGAAGTGAATGTTCGTCAATTTTCGCCAGAAGGAACTTTTGCTGCGGTAACAAATGAGATTTCGAATATCAAAAAATTAGGTGTTAAAATCCTTTGGATTATGCCTATTTATCCAATTGGAGAAGAAAATCGAAAAGAAGGTTTAGGTTCGTATTATTCGATCAAAGATTATAGAGGAATCAATCCAGAATTTGGAAATGCCGAAGATTTTAAGAAATTAGTTGATGAAGCGCACAAAAACGGAATCTATGTGATTTTGGATTGGGTTGCGAATCACACGGCTTGGGATCATCCTTGGGTAAAACAACATCCCGATTGGTACGAACAAGATAAGAACGGAAAAATGCATTCTCCTTACGATTGGTCGGATGTTGTGGCATTAAATTTCGATAACAAAGAAATGCGCAAACAGATGATTGCCGATATGAAATATTGGTTAGATGATTTCAAAATTGATGGTTTCCGTTGTGATATGGCGCACGAAGTTCCGACAGATTTTTGGAATGAAGCAAAACCGCAATTGGCAAATGGTCGCGAAATTTTTATGTTAGCTGAAACGGAGAAACCAGAATTATTAGCAAATGATGCATTTGACGCCGCTTACGGATGGGAAATTCATCATATCATGAATGATATTGCAAAAGGTAAAAAGAATGTTTCTGCGATTGATGCGTACATGGATTCGATTCCGAAAAAATGGCAAGCAGATGATTACAAATTATTATTCACATCAAATCATGACGAAAATTCTTGGGCTGGAACTGAATACGAAAGAATGGGTGATGCGGTAGAAACATTTGCTGCATTAACGTATACTTTACCTGGAATTCCATTGATTTATAATGGACAAGAAGAAGATTTTAATCGTCGTTTAAAATTCTTTGTCAAAGATTCTATTGATCGTAATCCAACAGCAAAAATGCGTGGCGTTTATGAAAAGTTAGGAGAACTTAAAATCACAAATGAAGCATTTAATGGAGCGAAAAAAGCGGCTTCTTACGAACGTTTGAAAACATCTGATGATAAATCTATCTTAGCGTTCAAACGTCATAAAAATACGACAGAAGCTTATTTTATTGCGAATTTTACGAAAGCAAATAAAGAAATTATAGTTCCAATTAATGGTGTGTACAAAAACTTTATGAACAACGAAGATGTTACATTTGATGCAACAACAAAACTGAAATTAAAACCTTGGGAATACCTGATTTTAGTTCAGAAGAAAAAATAAATTCTTAAAAGCTGGTTAAATTTTTAATCAGCTTTTTTTATGGTATAATGCTTGTTGATAAACGTTTAAAATCCAAATCATGAGAAAAATAATTTTATCAACAGCCGCCATTTTAAGCTTAGTTTTCTCTTCGTGTGAATCGAAGAAAACAGAAAACTCAGAAGTTATCACAAGTAAATCTGAAGTTGCAGAACAGCCAATTGTTTCGGAAAGTGATATTGCGAATCATCCAGAGTCATCGACTTCACAAAATACTTATGAGGTTTTACAAGATAATGGTCAACAAAAAACGGTAAATATTGATCCAAATGAAACGGTGATTTCAGCAAATAGTTTACCTATTAATGCACAAAATTTTGTTTCGAAAAACTTTGGTAATATGGAGTTTGTGAATGCGATAAAAGAAGTTGAACGCAATATCACAACATATAATATTCAGTTGAAAGACGGAACAAAAATAGAATTTACAGATAATGGTGATTGGAAGGAGGTGAAAAATGGTTTAGGAAAAGCGATTCCGATTAAATTTTTCCCAGATAATATTCAATAATATCTTCAATCAAAATATCCTAAAATCGATGCGAAATCAATTGAAATGGATACAAAAGACAAAGAAATAAAAGTAGAATTGTTACAAAATAATGTCGATTTGAAATTTGATTTGAATGGTAATTTTATCAAAATTGATTAATCAAATACATCAAAAACCTTGTCAATAGATGAGGTTTTTTTTAATTTCTAATTTTTAAAATTTTACAATAACCTTCACATCAACTTTTCGCAATTTTCAATATATTTATAGTAGAAAAAATCGCCCAAAATGGATAAAAAATATTTGAGATCGTTAATTTTTAGACATCTCGATGGTTTGGTAACGGCTCCGGTATTAAGTGCTTTGGCTAAAAAAGGAGCTTTGCATTATATCGTCGAGCGTAAAACTATACAGTTAGAAGAATTGACAAACGAATTTCAGGCAAACGAAGGTTATCTAAATGTTGCTTTGCGTGTGTTGGCTTCGCAGAATATGTTAGAATATTCAGTGAATAATGCAGAAAATAGCGTCGAGATTCAAACCAATAAATATTCAGATCGCGCATTTACTAATGTTGATATTTACCATGATTTAGCTGTTTTTTTGGCAGAAAATGAAGTAATTAATCAACATGATTTTTCGGATGAATTTTGTAAAAAATGGATTAAATTATTTGATAAATATAAAACTTATTTGATGACTGCTGACGACGAAGAGTTTCTTGAAAAACCTTTGCATTATCAAATTACCAAACATATCGAAGGCGTTTTAGTTGGACCAATTATTGTGCGAATGGGAATGAGTGGTTTGTTTCATAAATACTTTATGGAAGCTTCTTTCAATCCAGATGAATTTCACAAAAACCCACAAACTTTCGAGAAAATATTGGAACGATTAACCGAATTAGGTTGGTTTACAAAACACGAAAAAAACTATAAATTCACAGAAATAGGATTATTTTTTGCGCGCCGTGCAACATCTTATGGTGTTACAGTTTCTTATTTACCAATGTTCGCGAAGTTGAATGATTTGCTTTTTGGTTCGCCAACAAAATTGCGTGAAATTACCGAAGGCGAAGATGAACAACACGTGAATCGCGAAATGAATGTTTGGGGTAGTGGAGGAGCGCATTCCACTTATTTCAAAGTGATTGATGAGTTTATTGTAGATATTTTTAATCGTCCAATAGAAGAGCAACCGAAAGGAATTTTGGATATGGGATGCGGGAATGGAGCGCTTTTACAACATTTGTATGATGTGATAGAACGTCAAACCTTACGGGGAAAACATCTCGACGAATATCCACTTTTTTTGGTTGGTGCAGATTATAATCAAGCAGCGCTGAAAGTAACGCGTGCCAATTTAATTAAAAATGATATTTGGGCAAAAGTGATTTGGGGTGATATTGGTGATCCAGATCGTTTGGCAACAGATTTGAAAAATGATTATTCAATAGAGTTGAGTGATTTATTAAACATTAGAACATTTTTAGATCATAATCGAATTTGGGAAGATGTAGAAGATATCAAAACAAATCGAATTAGTGCTTCTACAGGAGCTTTTGCGTTTAGAGGAAAACGATTGTCAAATAATGATGTGGAACAAAATTTATTGAATCATCTCAAAAAATGGGCGCCTTATGTAGATAAATTTGGTTTGTTATTGATCGAATTACATACGATTGCTCCAGATTTAACGGCGGAGAATTTAGGAAATACACCTGCAACAGCGTATGATGCAACGCATGGATTTTCGGATCAATATATTGTAGAAGTCGATGTTTTTCATCGAATTTGTCAAGAAACTGGTTTAGTTCCAGATAAAACATTGTTCAAAAAATATCCAAACAGTGAATTGGCAACTGTTAGTATCAATCTTTTGAAACGATAATATTTAAAAGATATATTAAATCAAAAAAAGCTCAGCAATTGCTGAGCTTTCTTGGTTAGTCTTGTGTCAATAATTAGTTTAGGGTTATTTTTGCTTGACTAATCTTAAATCCATTTTCGTAAACATTGAACGTGTAAACTCCTTTTTGGAATTCCTCGTTTTCCCAATCAAACGTAATATTTTTTGTTTGTCCGTTTGTGTAATTAAAGTTGATTGCATCAGAGAAATTAACTGTATCTCCAGATCTCAATTCAATTTGTCCGCCTTGCGCATTTCCATATCTTCCTAATGTTCCGTCAGGATTATAGATAGCAACATATAATTTTTTGTCTCCAGATTCTGTTCTCGAATTACGATCTACATCAAAAGAAACACGAATTTTATCAATACGTTTTGCACGTGTTTTTTCAACTTCTTTTCCGCTATTTCTTACACGAATTCCTTTGATTTGTTGATTAGAAACAGATAAAGTTGAACTTAATTCATTGATCTTTCCTTTCGAAATTGCATTGTCTTTTTGACGAACACTTTTTTCTGTTTCGTAGTTATATGTTAACTCTTTATTGTTTTCTCTTAAATTGTTGTTGTCTGTTGTTAAAGCAGAATTTTTATTATTTAATTCGTCAACGCTACGTACAAGAATTGCATTTTCTTTTTGTAAACGAGCAACTTCAGATTTGTAATTTTTTACACTTCCTTCTAAATCGTTGATCATTTTACGAGCACGATTCATTTCCTCTGCAGTTGGATTGTCTTTATCTAAAATTTCTTGAATATCTTGATTCTTTAACTGAATCATATTTTCTTTATCGCCCAATAAATTGTTACGATCTTCGATGCGAGCTTTATATTGTGTATAGTCGTTTAAAATCGAATCATATTGTTTACGAATTTGATCCTTTTGACTTGTTTCGTTTTTAAGGATTTGAGAATTTAAAGATTCATTTTTTTCAAGATTTCCGATTTGGTTTGCTTGATAAATATTATATCCTACACTTCCTGCTAATAAGATTCCGACTAATGCCAAAGGAACTACTAAACCATTTTTTCCTTTGTTTGTTGGTTGATTGTTTTCTTCTAATCCTTGCATATGAACTATTATTTAAGGTTAATTGTTTTTTTTATTGTTTTTTGTGTTAAGAAATTATGATGCCAAAAACTTAGTATGATGTTAAAATGAGGATTTTTTAACAAATTTTTTCACATTTTAAACCGAAAATGAATAATTATGCAGATTTTTATTCTAAATAAATCATAAAAAAAGCTTCAGATTATTCTGAAGCTTTTTTTTAATTAATATGAATTGTATTTACTTTTTATCAAAAGTTCCTGTGTAAACAGAAGTTAATTTATCTAAAGAGATGTACTTTTTGAAAACCTCGTTTACTTGGTTTACATTAAGTGCATCTACTTTTTTCTCTAAATTATCAAATTCATCAAACGTCATTCCGTTCAATAAATAACCATTTGATAAGCCTAACAAAGTTCCGTCAGTTCCCAAAGAAGTTGTACGACCGTTTTTCCAACTTACAATATTTGTTTTCAATTCGTCCGCTGTGAAGCCATCTTTCAATGCTTTTGCAACTTCTTCTTTCAATGCTTTTTCAACTGCTTCACGTTTTGTAGGGTTTAAAAATGCATAATATCCCCAAGAAGCTACATCGTTTTTAGGATCGTTTGGAATCGAAACATATGAACCTGCACCATAGCTGATTCCTTCTTTTTCTCTTAATCGCATAGGAATACGAGCAGATAAAAATCCTCCACTTCCAATCATTTCATTTGCCATAACCATTGCGGCATAATCAGCACTTTCACGATTCATTTTGAAGTTAATTGATCCAACTGCAGCAGCATTTTCTTTGTCTGGAATGTTATAAAGTTTATCCTCTTTTTTCGTTGCTGTAAAAGTTGGATACGCTTTTTCGTACTTAGATTTGCTATTCCATTTACCAAAAGTATCATTTAATAATTTTTCAACTTTCACTTTGTCATTTGTTCCAATAATAGAAACAACACCATTTTGTGCACCTAAAATATTTTTATAAAAATCAACTAAATCAGCTTGTTTGATTTTCTTTAAATCATCTTTTGTTTCAGTAAAAGAAGCTGTATAAAAAATAGAAGATTTAGGATAATTAGATGTTAAACGACTAATTTCGTTAAAGGCAAATGCTTGCGGATCGTTTGTATTTGCATCTAAATATGTTGTGTATTCATTTACAGATTTTGCTAATTCAGCTTCAGGAAAAGTTGGTTCTGTAATGATTTGACGCACGATATCCATTGTTTTGTCTAATGAATTTTTGTACGTATTAATTGTTACAGATAAATTTTGTCCTCCAAATCTAAATCCAACCGAAGATTTTAAAGCATCTAATTGATCTTTGATTTGTTCTTTTGTTAAATTCTTCGTTCCAGACATTAACAATTCAGCCGTTAATTGACCGATCATTCCTTTGTTTGCCAAATCTTTTTCATTCGAAACAGGTAAATTAAATGAAAGAATTACTTTTTCACCTTTAATTTCTTTGTCGATGATTCCATATTTTAGACCATTGTTCAATTTTCCTTCTGCATAATGAGCTTTTAAGTTTTTGATTGAAGCTTCAAATGGTTTTGCTTCTTTCTCAACTGCACGACCTTTGTAATTCGAAACTAATTCTGTAATCTGTTTATTCGTTAATTCAGCTGGTTTTACACGAATTTCATCTTTTGTCGGAATAAAAGTTCCAACTGTTCTATTATTCGCTTTAAAATATTTTTCAGCTACACGTTTTACATCTTCTTTGGTTACTTTTTCGATATTATCGCGGTATAAGAAACCTAAACGATAATCACCCGCACCAACAATTTCTGTTAAACCAATGGCATAATTAATCGTATTATTTTTTTGATTTTCGATGTTTTTCACAATACTTGCTTTCGCACGTTGTACATCTTGATCAGTATAATTAATTGTAGCAACTTTGTCTAATTCTGCACGAATATCATTTTTCGTTTGTTCGATGTTTTTCTCTTTTGGAATTTCAGTTCCGATATAGAAGAAACTTGCATCACGAACTTCTGGACTATACGCCCAAATTGAAGCAATTTTGTGTGTGTCAACTAAAGATTTGTACAAATATCCCGAAGGATCTGAAGTTAAAATATTATTTAAAACATCAATTGCTGCATAATCTTTATCGCTATATGCTGCAACGTGATACATTACACCAACAGATTGGGAATCTCCTGCACGTTTTACTTCAACAAATTTTTCACCATCTTGCGCTGGCTCAACTGTTAAAATTTCGTCTAAAACACGAGTTGGTTTTGGAATCGAAGCAAAATACTGATTCACATATTCCATCGTTTTTTTCTCGTCAAATTTTCCAGCAATAATTAAGGTTGCATTATCTGGTTGATAATATTTTTCGTAGAATTTGCGCAACTGTGGTGTTTTTACACGCTCAATATCTTCTTTAGATCCAATTGTAGATTTTCCGTAATTGTGCCATAAATAGCCAGCAGAAATAACGCGTTCCATTAAAACACTTGACGGATCATTTTCACCAATTTCAAATTCATTACGTACAACCGAAAATTCTTTGTCCAAATCTTCTTGTTTAATGGTTGCATTAATCATACGATCAGCTTCCATTTCCAAACTCCAACGTAAATTTTCGTCGCTTGATGGGAAAACTTCGTAATAATTTGTACGATCATAATATGTCGTTCCATTTGCACGTCCACCTTTGTCAGATAACATTTTCTTGATATCACCTAAGTTTTTTGTTGATTTAAACAACATATGTTCTAACAAATGCGCCATTCCTTTTTCACCGTAACCTTCGTGTTTAGAACCAACATTGTAAACAATATTTACTACAACATTACTTTGCGATTGATCAGAGACTAATAAAACTTGTAATCCATTTGGTAGTTTGTATTCCTTAATTCCTTCTACTTGCGTCACAAAAGTTGCGTTTCCAGATTTCGTTTGAGCCATTAAGTATGGTGAATTTGCAAAGGCAAAAACCAGACATATACTCAGTAAAGTTTTTTTCATGTATTTATTTTTATAGTTATTAATTGGATGATACAATTCTATAATCTATTCGTTAGACGCAAATTGTATGGTGTAAGTTACAAATCTTTTGTTAAATTTGTGATGCAACAAACAAAAGAAATGGAAACAAAAGAGGTAAATAAAATTACTTTCGAAGAGTTTAAAAGTCAAATCATTAATGATTACAAGACGGCTTTTATGTCTCGTGAAGCAAGTCTTTTAGGAAGAAGAGAAGTACTTACTGGGAAAGCAAAATTTGGGATTTTTGGTGATGGAAAAGAATTACCACAAATTGCAATGGCAAAAGTATTCAAAAATGGAGATTTCCGTTCTGGATACTATCGCGATCAAACATTTATGTTCGCAATTGGTCAATTAACTGTTGAACAATTTTTTGCACAATTATACGCTTTAACAGATTTAGAGAAAGAACCTTCATCAGGAGGTCGTCAAATGACATCTCATTTCGGAACACGTTCTTTAAATGAAGATGGTTCTTGGAAAAAATTAACAGAACAAAAAAATTCGAGTGCTGATATTTCGCCAACAGCTGGTCAAATGCCACGTTTGTTAGGCTTAGCACAAGCTTCAAAATATTTTAGAAATGTTCCTCAATCAGACGAAGATCAACAATTTTCTGTAAACGGAAATGAAATTGCTTTCGGAACAATTGGTGACGCAAGTACTTCTGAAGGTCATTTTTGGGAAACGATAAATGCAGGTGGAGTTTTGCAAGTGCCAATGGTTGTTTCTATTTGGGACGATGGTTACGGAATTTCTGTACCAGCTAAATTTCAACGCACAAAATCGAATCTTTCTGAATTATTATCAGGTTTCGGAAGAACGGAAGAGGAAAGAGGTTACGAAATTATTACTGTAAAAGCGTGGGATTATCCTGCTTTGATTGAAGCGTATACACGTGCAGAAAGATTTGCGCGTGAGCATCACATTCCGTGTATTGTACACGTGCAAGAATGTACGCAACCGCAAGGTCACTCGACTTCTGGTTCGCACGAGCGTTATAAATCAGAGGAGCGTTTGACATGGGAAAAAGAATTTGATGGAATCTCAAAATTCCGTGAATATATTTTAGCATTTGCAGATCATTCAGAAGCAATTATTTCTGCGGAAGAGTTGGATCAATTAGAAGCTGAAGTAAAAGCTGAAGTAAAAGCTTCTCAAAAACAATGTTGGGACGATTATTTGAATCCAATTTTGGATTTGAAAAATGAAGCGTTAGAATTATTAACGAAAATTGCTTCAGAAAGTGCAAACGGTGCTTTTATCAACATTGAAATTAGTAATCTAAAATCAAAGAAAAGTCCTTTCAAACGTGATGTTTATGGAGCTGTTCGTAAAGTAATTCGTTTAATACGTTCAGAAAATTTAGTTACAAAAGCTGAATTAATTTCTTGGTTAGATGCCAAAATGAAGCGCGAAGAAGAAATCTATTCGACTAAATTAGTTTCAGGAACGGCAACTCAAGTACCACAAGTAAAACCTGAGTTTGGAGAAAATCCAGCGTTAGAAGATGGTCGTGTAATTGTTCGTGATAACTTTGATAAAATTTTCGAAAAATATCCAAAGGCATTAGTTTTTGGTGAAGATGCTGGAAATATTGGTGATGTAAACCAAGGTTTAGAAGGTCTTCAAGCAAAATATGGTATCGATCGTATTTCGGATACAGGTATTCGCGAAGCAACAATTCTTGGTCAAGGAATTGGATTAGCGATGCGTGGTTTACGTCCAATTGCAGAAATTCAATATTTAGATTATATCCTTTATTGTTTACAAGGAATTTCTGATGATTTGGCAACTGTGCTTTATCGTTCGAATGGAGGTCAAAAAGCGCCTGTGATTATCAGAACGCGTGGTCACCGTTTAGAAGGTGTTTGGCATTCAGGTTCGCCAATGGGAGGAATTTTGAATTTGGTTCGTGGCGTGAATGTTTTAGTTCCACGTGATTTAACAAAAGCCGCAGGTTTTTACAATACATTGATGCAAGCAGATGAGCCTGCAATTGTTGTAGAAAGTTTGAATGGTTATCGTTTGAAAGAACCTGCACCAACTAATATTGGAGAATTTACAACGCCAATAGGTGAAGTAGAAATTACAAAAGAAGGAAAAGATGTAACGTTGTTAACTTACGGTTCTACTTGGAGAATTGTGATGGATGCTGCGAAAGAATTGGAGCAACTAGGTATTTCTGTTGAAGTAATTGATGCACAATCTTTATTGCCTTTCGATATCAATGCAGATGTTGCAAAAAGTTTGAACAAAACGAATCGTTTAGTTATTGTTGACGAAGATGTTCCAGGTGGAGCAAGTGCATTCTTGTTACAAGAAATTATCGAGAAACAAGGTGGATATTTTACATTAGATAGCGCACCATTGACGATTACAGCGAAAGCTCACCGTCCTGCGTATGCGACTGATGGAGATTATTTTTCAAAACCTTCTGTTGATGATATTACAGAACAAGTCTATGAACTAATGCGCGAAGCGAAACCAAACGAGTTTCCTGCTTTGTACTAAAAAATAAATTTTAGAGTTATATAAGCGTATGTCTTTTTCAAAAAGGCATGCGCTTTTTTTGTATTTTTAACAATCAAAATTATAATGAAAATGAAATTCTATTCGATTATACTTTGTCTATTGACTTCAATTCTTTTTGGGCAATTTCAAGATGTAATTCCTCCAAAGAATATCAAGACGGTTCAAGTTTTTAATCCGCAAACAAACGATAATACACCCGTTATCAAGTTAGGTTCTAGCGAAAGATTAATTTTTCTTTTTGATGATATCAGTGCAGGTTATAAGCGTTATCAATATTCTATTGAACACAGAAATGCAGATTGGTCAGAATCGAATATTTTTCAAACCGAATTTTTAAATGGTGTTAATGCTGATTATGCGCGAACATATAAGAATTCATTCAATACGTATCAAAAATATACCAATTATCAAATTCAATTTCCGAATGATCAAATGAATGTAAAATTACCTGGAAATTATGTGTTAAAAGTGTATTTAGAAAATGATTCAAACCCAATTTTCACGAAACGTTTTGCCGTTTATCAACCAATTGCGGATGTTGGAGTGATGGTTTCTCGTTACAATAATCCAACCGTAAAAGAATTGAATCAGCGTTTGCAAGTTCAAGTTTCGAGTGGAACACAAAATTTAACTGAAGTTCCTGATGGTGCAAGATTATTTTTGATGAAAAATAACAATTGGAACGAAGGTTATTTTGTCAATCGACCATCTTTTTCTCGTCCAAATCAATTAACATATAATGATACTAATATTTTGTTTGACGGTGGTGCAGAATACAATTGGTTTGATAACAAAAATTTAGAAGTTCCGAGTTTAACAACAGAAAAAACATTCAGAAAAGATAGTGTTTATCACACTGTTTTGCGTGCAGATATTCCGAAATATAATTTACCTTATGATGATTATCCAGACATTAATGGTAATTTTTATATCCGAAATAACCGTTATGGAAACGAATATGCAGCAAATTCTGAAGCAGATTATTCATGGGTTTATTTTGCCTTAGATGCTTTCGAAGATCAAAATGGATTATACGTTCCGTATGTTGTAGGTGCTTTTAATAATTGGGAAATTGATGAAAATTCGAAATTAGAAAAAGACGATGCAGGATTTTGGGTAACCGAATTATTCTTGAAACAAGGTTATTACAATTATCAATATGTCGTAAAAAATACCAAAACAGGCAAAATCGATCCAAGTTATGTGAGCGGAAGTTTTTGGCAAACCGAAAATCAATATCAAGCATTGTTTTACTATCGCCCTTGGGGACAACGATACGATGTGTTGATGGGATATGGAACTGGAAATTCGAGGAGATAAGTAGCTTAACTTCTCAAAATTTTTTCCATTATTTTTCCTTTGGCTAATTCATCGATTAATTTGTCTAAATATCGAATTTTTTGCATCAATGGATTTTCAATTTCTTCCACACGATAACCGCAAATCACACCTTTTATTTTAGTTGCATTTGGATTAAACTTTGGTGCATTTTCAAAAAAATCATGAAAGTTAGTTTTCTTCGTTAAAATTTCTTCCAAATCTTTTTCAGTATAACCTGTTAACCAAAAAATAATTTGATCAACTTCCGTTTTTGTTCGGTTTTTCTTTTCTGCTTTTGTGATGTAATGCGGATAAACACTTGCAAAAGACATTTCGATTACACGCTGAAAATTTTTATCATTCATTTTTTAAGAATATTATAGAGGATAAATTTCGACAATTAATTTGATAAAATCTCACTATTTTCATCGATTGTGTTTTGTAGATTTTGAGTTAAATTTGAGTATGAAATTTTTATTCAGATTTTTAATATTATTTACGATAATTAGTTTGGTTGGATGTACTTCCGAAACCAAAAAATCGCCGATTGATTTTTATTATTGGCGAAGCAATTATTCGGTGAACGAAACAGAAAAAAAAGCGGTTGATTCGTTGAAAGTGGAAAATGTTTATGTTCGTTTTTTTGATGTGGATAAAAAGTTGAATAAAATTTCTCCGGTTGGAATTATTCAGAATTTTGATGCAACGAAACTCAACGTCAATTATATTCCGACGGTTTTTATTACCAATCAAACTTTTCTGAATACATCCAAAGATCAAGTCAAAATTTTAACAAAAGATATCTATAATTTTTTGAGTGAAACGGCTGAAAGAGGAAATCTGAAAAACTTCAATGAAATTCAGATAGATTGTGATTGGACAAAATCTACGAGCGAAAATTATTTTATGTTTTTGTCGGAATTGAAACATATTTCGGGCAAAAAACTTTCGGCAACTTTGCGTTTGCATCAAGTTAAATTTAAAGAACAAGAAGGAGTTCCGCCTTTGGATAAAATGGTTTTGATGTGTTATGCAACCGAAAATCCAACCGATCAATCTGAAAATAATTCGATTTTAGATTTGAAAATAGCAAAAGATTATTTGAAGTATTTAAACGATTATCCAATCAAATTAGATGTTGCTTTACCAATTTATTCATGGGCAATTTTGACAAATCATCAAGGAAGAATAAAATTAATCAATTCCTTTTCGGAGCAAGATTTGATAGGAAAACCTGTAAAGAAAATTAGAAATGGATTTTATGAAGTGGAAGATGATTTTTTTGTTCGAAATTTTTATGTGAGTAAAGGTTTTACAATAAAAGTTGAAAGGATTTCTCCCGAATTATTAGTTGAAACAAAATCATTTATCGATACAAAATTATCTTACAATTATCGCTTGATTTATTATCATTTAGACTCAAAATTTTTGAAAACAATACCAACACAATTATGAAAAAAATAGTACTTACTTTATGCTTAACTTTTGGTTTAACCAAAGTATTTGCGTGTGCTGATGGAGGTGGAGAAGATTATTATTACTACAATCTTTTTTCGCAAACTTTAAGCGAAGCGCCGCAATATCAGCCATTTTTGATGACGTTGGATAATCCATATTATACGATGGATGCAAATCAAAAGAATGAGAATATTTTGGATTGGCAAAAAACGTTAGGAATTAGCTATCAGCAAGCGTTTGAGTTGGTTTTTAAAGTATCGAAACAAGAAATTGATTTGATGGTAAAGAATGGAAAATCGTCCAATACGAACTATAATTTTGCGACAACAGATTGGGTAAAAAAGAATAAGCAAAGTTTACTTTACTTGTCGTATGCCAAGTATTTAGAGCCTTATATGGCTTTTTATTATATCGATAATGGTGAATGGTCGTATGTAGATCGTCCAGAAAAAAATGTCAATAATCTAAACTATAGAAAAGTTCTTGAGGTTCTAAAGAAAAGTTGGAATGCAGAAACGGACAAAGAATTAAAAGTTCGTTACGGTTATCAATTGGTGCGTTTTGCGCATTATTTCCACGAATATAAAGACGCTATCAATTATTTTAATATGTATGTGGCGTCGCAAGGACTCAAAAATTCGATGTATTATTATGCGTTAGATCAAAAAGGTGGAGCGGAGCGTGCACTTGGAAATTATATTCAGGCGAATTATGACTTTTTCGAAGTTTTTTCTCATTCGAATGATCGAAAAATGAGTGCTTATCAATCGATGCGCGTGACAGAAGATTTGAATTATGAGAAAATGTTAGCCAATGCCAAAACGATTCAAGAAAAAAATGATTTGTATTTATTGATTGGTTATAATGATTTTTCGAATCCGTTAGCTCCTGCGAAAAAAATTATTGCGAATGATGTAAATGCGCCACAAGCGAGAATTTTATTTGCACGTTCTATTAATTTAATTGAACGCGAATATTTGCAACAAAATCCTGAAGATTATTATTGGAATTCTTCTCAAGAACGAAAAAAATATACAGATTTATATTTACCTGTAAAAACAAATGGCAATTATTACAGTAACCCCGAAGATTCAAAAGATGAAGTTCAGATTAATGAATTGATTGCTCTGGCAAAATCACAAGCGATAAAAGCTGACGACAAAGAATATTGGAAATTATCGGTGGCATATTTGAATTTATTGAACAAAAATTTTGCGGAAACAAAAACGTATTTAACCAAAGTAAATTCAACTTCGAAAGAATTTCAACAACAGAAAAAAGTGATTGAAATTTTATTAGAAATTTTCGAACAAAAGAAAATTACAGATAGTTTTGAGAATCAATTGATGCAAAAATATGCGTCGATTTTGAATTATGAATATCCAAAATTACCAGAAGATGTCTATGGTTATTCGGATGAAGATGATCAAAAAATGAACTTGAAAAATGTGATTTTAGATGTTTTAGCAAATCGATATTTTTTGCAAGGTGACAAAGGAAAAGCATTTTTGATTCATAATGAAATTACACAATTAGGTTCAAATCCAGATTGGACGATTATCAATGATTTAGATAAATTGGATAAAAAATCGAATAAAACAGCTTTCGAAAAATATTTGATTAATGCAAAAGTAAAATCGAGTTCATGGGATTGGAGAACAGAAAAATCAAAAGAAATTCAGTTTAAATTATCAGATTATTTAGCCGATTTCAAAGGAACATTGTATTTAGGCGAAATGAAATTTGATTTGGCGAAAAAAGAATTTGAGAAGATTGATCAAAAATATCACACGTCAGAAAGTGCTTATTTTGTTTATGATTACGATTATACAACAGAAAAAGAAAGCAAAACTTGGGTAGAAAATCAGTTTGATGGTTATCATAATATTCCGAATAAAATCTTTGGATATAATAAGATTGAATGTTTCAATTGTGACGAAAATCAAGTGATCGCAACACCATATTTGAATGAATTTAAATTTATCAAACCAAAAATGTCAAAATTAGAATTGACAAATGCGATGATTGAATTGAATAAAATAGCAAAGAAGAATACCGAAGAAGCTGCAAAAGCGAATTATTTGTTGGGGAATTTCTTTTACAATACGACGACTTTAGGCTATTATCGTTATTTGTTGACATTTGATCGAAACAATGATAATGGACCAAAATTTAATAATTATGGTGATCAATATGAAGCGACAAGCAACTTCTTTTACAAAAGTTTCGGTTGGGGTGGAAACTACGTAGATAATTTTACGCCGTCAGAAAATTATTTGAAAAAAGCTTTTGATTCGACAAAAGACAAAGAAATGAAAGCGCAAATTTTATTTGCATTGTCTAAGAATGAACAAGGAAGATTTTATAATGCAAAAGATCCTGTGTTGAAACGTTTGTACGAAAATCAATATGACAACGAAGATAAAATTTTAGCGTTTAAAGTGGCAAATTATCGTTCTAATTTTAAAAATTTGAAACAATATTCGGACACGAAAACATATCAAGAAATAAAATCAAATTGTAAATATTTCGATTATTACACAAATAACTTTTAATAATTAAAACGCTTCTAATTTTAGGAGCGTTTTTTGTGATGTGATTTTTGACTAAAATAGATTATTATGAAATGTTTTGTAACTCAAGAACCAATTAATCGCTACGAAGCTGTAAAAGGAAAAGAAATTCAGCAAGAGATTTTTAAATTGATTGAGCAAGATTATCCAGCAATTACCGAAGAAGATTATGTTTCGATAAAAATATTGAACAAATATCGTCGTCAATTTTTTGCAAATTTGATTTCGCAAGAAAAAGGTGAAATGGAAAAATTGGATCAAGATGTAGTAGAAGCAATTCGTGATAATTCTATTCTTTCCGAAAATATAAAAGAAAATACATCAAAGCCATTGACAACAGGCGATAGAATCGCAGATAAAGTAGCGTCTTTTGGAGGAAGTTGGACATTTATTATTTCGTTTTTTATTTTCTTATTGGTTTGGATGTTTCTTAATTTTTGGATGTTGCACAACAAAGGTTTTGATCCCTATCCATTTATTTTACTCAATTTGATTTTGTCTTGTTTAGCAGCAATACAAGCTCCAATTATTATGATGAGTCAAAATCGTCAAGAAGATAAAGACCGTGATAGAGCCGAACATGATTATAAAATTAACTTGAAAGCTGAATTGGAAATAAAATTATTAAGCGAAAAAATAGATCATTTATTGGTTCATCAGAATAAGAAATTATTAGAAATACAGGAAATGCAAATCCAATATTTAGAGAATATCGAAAATCAAATTCTTCATACAAAAGATAAAAAAGAAAATAAAAAGGAAGAATAATGGATGATTTTATGTTTAAAGTGGTAAAAGACTTAATTATCTGAACTGAAACATTTCCATTTATTTTTCTTAAATTTGAACTTTGAAAAGTATAAACAAACAAAATAATCAAAATGTCAAAATCATTTGCTCAAATTCCTCACGCTGTTAACGAAGAGGTAAAATCATATGCTCCTGGAACACCAGAGCGTGCGCAATTATTAGACGCTTACAAAAAAATGTTTAACGAGGTAACTGAAGTTCCTCAATACATTGGTTCTGAAGAAATTTTTTCAGGAAATAAAAAAGAAATTCGTCCTCCACATGACCACCAAAAAGTTGTTGGTTATTTCCACGAAGGAACACAAGATGATGTAAGAAAAGCGATTGATACAGCTTTAGCTGCAAAAGAAGCTTGGGTTGCAATGCCTTGGGAAGATAGAGCGGCAATTTTCTTGAAAGCTGCAGATTTGATTGCTGGTCCTTACCGTGCAAAAATAAATGCTGCAACAATGATTGGTCAATCTAAAAATGCAATGCAAGCAGAAATTGATTCAGCTTGTGAGTTGATTGACTTTTTACGTTTCAATGTACAATACATGACAGAAATTTATGCAGATCAACCAATTTCTTCTCCTGGAATTTGGAATCGTGTAGATTATCGTCCATTAGAAGGATTTACTTTCGCAATTACTCCATTCAATTTTACTGCAATCGCTGGTAACTTACCATCTTGTATGGCTTTGATGGGGAACGTTGTAGTTTGGAAACCTTCTGATAAACAAACTTTAGCTGCTAAAGTAACAATGGAAGTGTTCAAAAAAGCTGGTTTACCAGATGGTGTAATCAACATGATCTTAACTGATGGAGCAGAAACTGCAAAAACAGTTTTAGAACACAAAGATTTCGCAGGTTTACACTTCACAGGTTCTACAAAAGTTTTCAATACTTTATGGAAACAAATTGGAGATAACATCAACAATTACAGAACTTATCCACGTATCGTAGGAGAAACAGGAGGAAAAGATTTCGTAATGGTTCACAAATCAGCTTGTCCAACAGAAGTTGCTGTAGGTTTAGTTCGTGGAGCATTTGAATACCAAGGACAAAAATGTTCTGCTGCTTCTCGTGCTTATATTCCATCTAACTTATGGAACGAAGTTGAGAAACAAATGAAAGAAATGTTAGCAACTGTTAGATTAGGATCTCCAGAGGATTTCTCTAATTTCATGACAGCGGTTATCGATAAAAACTCTTTCGAAAAATCTAAAGCATATATCGATCGTGCACAAGCATCTTCTGAAGCTGAAGTTGTAATCGGTGGTACTTATGATGATTCAGTTGGATATTTTGTTCAACCAACAGTTATCAAAGCAACGAATCCTAAATATGAATCAATGGTAGAAGAAATCTTCGGACCTGTATTATCAGTTTATGTTTATGATGAAAATGAATTTGAAGCAACTTTAAAATTAGTTGACGAAACTTCTGCTTACGCATTAACAGGATCAATCTTCGCGAAAGATCGTGCTGCTGTAGAATTAGCTGCTAAAGCATTGAAAAATGCTTGTGGAAATTTCTACATCAACGATAAACCAACAGGTGCAGTTGTAGGTCAACAACCATTTGGTGGAGCGCGTGCTTCTGGTACAAATGATAAAGCAGGTTCTGCAATGAACTTGTTACGTTGGACTTCTGTTCAAACAATCAAAGAAACATTTGTTCCTGCAAAAGATTACAAATACCCATTCTTAGAAAAATAATATTTTCGAGATACAAAATTAGAATAAGCCTTACATTTGTAGGGCTTATTTTTTTGGTATGAATGATAATTCGGAAAAAGCAATCAAAGCTTCAATTTTTAGTATTGTAGGAAACGCTTCTTTGGCTGGAATTAAGTTTTTGGCTGGTTATTTTGGGAATTCTTACGCACTTATTGCAGATGCAATCGAGTCTTCGGCAGATGTTTTTTCTTCTATATTTGTTTTCTTTGGACTAAAGTATTCTGCAAAACCTGCAGATGAAAATCATCCTTATGGACACGGAAAAGCAGAAGCGTTAATCACATTTTTAGTGGTTACTTTCCTTATTGTTTCTGCGATTATCATTGCAAAAGAAAGTATTAAAAATATTATTACACCACATCATCAGCCCAAACCATTTACCTTATTAGTTCTTGGAGGAATTATTTTATTCAAAGAATTATCGTTTCAGTATGTAATGCGAAAAAGTGTTGAAACCAATAGTTCTTCTCTAAAAGCAGATGCTTGGCATCATCGTTCGGACGCAATTACATCGTTAATGGCGTTTATCGGAATTTCGATTTCATTGGTAATGGGACCAGGTTGGGAGGCAGCAGATGATGTTGCAGCACTTTTTGCATCAAGTTTTATTTTATATAATGCGTACAAAATCCTTCGACCTGCGTTGGGAGAAATTATGGATGAGCAATTGTACGAAAATGAAATTGAACAAATTAGAGAAATCGCTTCGCATGTTCCGGGTGTTATGGCGACTGAAAAATGTAATGTGCGTAAGAATGGAATGAATTATTATGTCGATTTACATGCAATAGTCGATGGAACGATTTCGGTGGTGGAAGGACATAAAATTAGTCATGATCTGAAAGATGCTGTACAAGCTAAAATGCCACAAGTAAAAGATGTATTAGTGCATATAGAGCCTACTTTTGTCTCGGTTCGAGAATATTTTCGAACAAATCACATCGAAGATAAAAGAGTGGAGGAGTAAAAATAAATTATATTAAATAAAAAAAGAGAAGCAATTGCTTCTCTTTTTGATCTTTTAGTTGGTTAATAAAAAATCATAATATATATAAAAGGTCGATTTTAGAATAATTTGAAACCAATACCAGTACTGATTAACCAAGGATTAAGATCTACATCTGCTGGTACATAAACTTGTTTGTCTAAAGCTGCACCAACTGTAACGTCTGTGTTTAAGTATAATTTTTTAACATCTACGTTCCAGTATAATTTATCATTGATTTTGTAATCAAATCCTAATTGAAATCCGAAACCTACATTGTTTTTGTAATCTACACTAGTTACGGCTGCGTTTCTCCCTTTTCCTTGCCCTTGATCATAGAAGATTGTATAATTAATTCCAGCACCAACATAAGGTTTTAGGTTTTTGGTTGGATACAAATGATATTGTACATTAAGAGTTGGAGGTAACAGCATTACTCGTCCCAAATCTAAATTTCCTAATGCAGTATTTACCGCTACAACTTCGTGTTTAGATGTTCCTAAGATTAATTCGGCCGCGATATTTTTTGTAATATAATAGGTAAAGTCAATTTCTGGAATAAGATTGTTTGTAACTGCTACATTTCCACCTATTGCTTCTATTTTAGCATCTTCCATAGGAACTACACCAGTTGCTCTTACACGCATATGTAATTCACTAGCCTCTTGTCCAAATGAAATTGCTGATGCAAAGATTGCTCCTAATATTAATAGTCCTTTTTTCATAATGTTTATTTTATTTTTCGAAACAAAACTCGGATTAATTCATCCGAATTAAAATGTCAAATATCATTTCCGAAAATGACTTTAAACATTTGTTTTTTTTAAGGATATTATTAACTTAAACACGCTGATAGTCAATTATTTTTAATGAGTAAAAATAATCGTAAAAGAAAAACTTTTCACTTAATAGAAATTTATTACTTTTGGAGGAAAGTCATAAAAAAACAAAAAAACTCAAAAAAATGGATTTCTTAGAAAATGAAAATTTATCATTAATCGCGCAATCGGCAAGAGATTTTGCAAAACAATACATTCAACCGAATATAATGGAGTGGGATGAAGCTCAAACTTTTCCAGTTGAAGTTTTCAAAGAACTTGGAAAAATGGGATTCATGGGAATCGTTGTTCCAGAAGAATATGGAGGAAGTGGTTTGTCATATGATGAATATGTATCAATTGTAGATGAAATTTCACAAGTTGATCCTTCTATTGGTTTGTCTGTAGCGGCACATAATTCACTTTGTACAAATCATATTTTAGAATTCGGTAACGAAGAACAAAAACAACGTTGGTTACCAAAATTAGCAACAGCAGAATGGATTGGTGCTTGGGGATTAACAGAGCACAACACAGGATCTGATGCAGGAGGAATGTCTACAACAGCTGTAAAAGATGGAGATGAATGGGTGATTAACGGAGCAAAAAACTTTATTACACATGCAATTTCTGGTGATGTTGCGGTTGTGATGACAAGAACAGGAGAGAAAGGAGCTAAAAATAACGCGACAGCTTTTGTAATAGAAAAAGGAACGCCAGGTTTTACATCGGGTAAAAAAGAAAATAAATTAGGAATGCGTGCTTCGGAAACGGCAGAGTTAATCTTCGATAACGTACGTGTTTCGGATGCAAATCGTTTAGGAAATGTTGGTGATGGTTTCAAGCAAGCACTTAAGATTTTAGATGGTGGTCGTATCTCGATTGCAGCTTTATCTTTAGGAATCGCGAAAGGAGCATACAAAGCAGCATTGAAATATGCACAAGAGCGTCATCAATTTGGAACTGCAATTGCAAATTTCCAAGCAATTAACTTTAAATTGGCTGAAATGATTACAGAAATCGAAGCTTCAGAATTATTAATTCGTAAAGCATCTTATTTAAAAAATCATAAAAAACCAATGACGACAGAAGGTGCAATGGCAAAATATTATGCATCGGAAGCGTGTGTTAAAATCTCGAATGAAGCAGTTCAAATATTTGGTGGATACGGATATACAAAAGATTTTCCAGTAGAGAAATTCTACCGTGATTCTAAGTTGTGTACAATCGGTGAAGGAACAACTGAGATCCAAAAATTAGTGATTGGAAGAAATATTTTTAAAGATTAATACAAAACGATTTGTTTAATTACTAAAGAGTTGTATATTTGCCATCTCAAAAAGAAATAGATAAAATTATGTTGATTATACCAGTAAAAGACGGAGAGTCAATCGAAAGAGCTCTAAAAAAATACAAAAGAAAATTTGATAAAACAGGTGTTGTACGTCAGTTAAGAGCACGTCAACAATTTACAAAACCTTCTGTTACAAATAGAATTAAGATGAGTAGAGCAATCTACAAACAAGCCTTAATCGAAAAGGAGGAAGCATAAATTGCCGTTTTAAACGATATAAAGAAATTAATTTCTGTTGACCTATTTATTAAAGTTGTAACTTTGATGAATAGGTTTTTTTATGGAATTTATTCAACTATTCTTAGATTATTTAGCGCTCGAGAAAAACTATTCTACGCTAACAATTACTAGCTACAAAAGAGATTTGGACGATTTTGTTGAGTTCTATCAACAAGAAGAAAATTCGTCAGAAATACAACTTGCAACAAAAAATCATATTCGTGCATTTGTGATGCATTTATCAGAATTAGAAAAGTCTGAGAAAACAGTTAATCGCAAATTAAGCGCTTTACGAACGTTTTATAAATATTTGGTCAAAGAAAATCATCTTTCCATTAATCCAATCGAGCAAATTCATTCACTTAAACAAAATAAACAAGTTTTAGTACCTTTTACAGAAGCAGAATTGAATGATTTGTTGAATAATGATGAATTTTTCCCTGACACATTCGAAGGTTTACGTGATCGATTAATGATTGATGTAATGTATCAAACAGGAATTCGACGTGCCGAATTAATTGGTTTGAAAGAAAATGATATCGATCCGAATACACTTTCTATAAAAGTTCTTGGAAAAAGAAATAAAGAACGCATAATTCCTATTTCTACCTTTCTGTTAGAGGATTTGGCGAATTATAACACTAGAAAACATAACGAAATTACTTTACAATGTACGAATGTTTTTGTAACAGAAAAAGGAAAACCTTTGTACGATAATCTTGTTTATTCGAAAGTAAAATACTATCTTAGTCTTATAAGTGTAAAACATAAAAAAAGTCCTCATATGTTGAGGCATTCATTTGCGACTCATATGTTAGATTCAGGAGCAGATCTGAATGCAGTAAAAGATATTTTAGGGCATTCAAGTTTGTCATCGACTCAAATTTATACACATGGGAGTATAGAAAATTTAAAAAAAGTGTTTAACAAAGCTCACCCGCGTGAGAACAAAAAAGAGTAATTATGACAATTAACTTTCAAGCAGTAAACTTCAATACTAAACCAGGTTTAGAGGAGTATTTAGAGAAAAAATTAGAAAAATTAGAAACTTTGTCAGACAAAATCATTGCAGCGAATGTTTCTTTTAAATTAGAGAATACTGCAGAAAAAAATAACAAGACAGTTGATATTAAGTTAGAAGTACCAGGAGATGATATTGTTGTAAGTAAAACAGGACAATCTTTTGAAGAATGTATTGATTTAGCGGTAGATACATTAAAAAAATTAATTATCAGAAAAAAAGAAAAAATTAGCGAAAGATAAAAAATAGGGAATTGACTAAAAAAAGAACCTAAAAATTTGGTTAATTCAAAAAACAACGTAAATTTGCAGTCCGTTAAACAAACATATTTAACGGACTGTTCTTTTAAATAACGCTTTTAAAAACAAAAATGCCGATGTAGCTCAGCTGGCTAGAGCAGCTGATTTGTAATCAGCAGGTCGTGGGTTCGAGTCCCTCTATCGGCTCAAGGTTTTTAGAAGAACAAAAAAATAAGGCGGGGAGATACTCAAGCGGCCAACGAGGACGGACTGTAAATCCGTTGGGTAACCTTCGCAGGTTCGAATCCTGCTCTCCCCACAAACTTAATTTTTAAAATTTTTTGTGGTTTAGGATTTAATCTTTAAATTTGCAAAGCTTTTTAGAAGTGAATGCGGGAATAGCTCAATTGGTAGAGCGTCAGCCTTCCAAGCTGAATGTTGCGGGTTCGAGTCCCGTTTCCCGCTCAAATTCTGGTTCGTCCAGTATAGTTAATCTTTTAAGTAGTTGTTGAAACTCATTTAAACCAAGGTTAACGCGAGTCAAAAATTAATATCTTTATATAAATCAAAAAGTGTACTTTTACACTTGAAAATAATTTAAAGTTATTTTTTTAATTTAAGTATAACAATAGAAATTAATAAAAAGTAAAATGGCAAAGGAAACTTTCAACCGTAATAAGCCGCACTTAAATATTGGTACTATTGGTCACGTTGACCACGGTAAAACAACTTTGACTGCAGCGATTACTAAAGTATTAGCTGATGCTGGTTATTCAGAAGCAAAAGCTTTCGATCAAATCGATAATGCTCCAGAAGAAAAAGAGCGTGGTATTACAATTAATACATCTCACGTAGAGTATGAAACTGCTAACCGTCACTACGCACACGTTGACTGTCCAGGTCACGCGGATTACGTAAAAAACATGGTTACAGGAGCTGCTCAAATGGATGGTGGTATCTTAGTAGTAGCTGCTACTGATGGTCCAATGCCTCAAACTCGTGAGCACATCTTATTATGTCGCCAAGTAAACGTTCCTCGTATCGTTGTTTTCTTAAACAAAGTTGATATGGTTGACGATGCTGAGTTATTAGAGTTAGTAGAAATGGAAGTAAGAGATTTATTATCTTCTTACGAATATGACGGAGATAACACTCCAGTTATCCAAGGATCTGCTTTAGGTGCATTAAACGGTGAGCCTCAATGGGTTGAAACTGTATTAAACTTAATGAACAATGTTGATGAGTGGATTGAGCAACCAGTTCGTGATCAAGATAAACCATTCTTAATGCCAGTAGAGGATGTATTCTCTATTACAGGTCGTGGTACTGTTGCTACAGGACGTATCGAGGCTGGTGTAATTAACTCTGGGGATCCAGTTGACATCGTTGGTATGGGAGAAGAAAAATTAACTTCTACTGTAACAGGTGTTGAAATGTTCCGTAAAATCTTAGATAGAGGTGAAGCTGGTGATAACGTAGGTTTATTATTACGTGGTGTTGATAAAACTGACATCCGTCGTGGTATGGTTATCGCAAAACAAGGATCTGTTAAACCACACAAAAAATTCAAAGCTGAGGTTTATATCTTAACTAAAGAAGAAGGTGGTCGTCACACTCCATTCCATAACCGTTACCGTCCACAGTTCTACGTACGTACAACTGACGTAACAGGGGAAATCAACTTACCAGAAGGAGTTGAGATGGTTTTACCAGGAGATAACTTAACTATTACAGTTGAATTATTACAACCAATCGCATTAAACGAAGGTTTACGTTTCGCAATCCGTGAAGGTGGACGTACAGTTGGTGCTGGTCAGGTAACTGAAATTTTAGACTAATTAGTCAAAATATAATATAGAAGATGTGGTAATCTTCAATGATTACCACTCTTTTTATCTACGGGCATAGTTCAATGGTAGAATAGCGGTCTCCAAAACCGTTGATCAGGGTTCGAATCCTTGTGCCCGTGCTAAATGAAAACGATATGAAAGTCGTACAATATTTTAAAGATTCCTTTGTAGAATTTAAAGATCATGTTACATGGCCATCATTCTCAGATCTACAAAGAGACACAATTATTGTTGCAATAGCTACAGTTTTGTTAGCTATATTTTTATATGCGGTAGATACATTATTCACACAAGTGCTTAACTTTATCTACGGCGCTTTTTAGTTTGTAAAATATCCCGTTTAGTAATTAGAATCATGAGTGAAAAGAAATGGTATGTAATCAAGACTGTAGCTGGACAAGAGCTGAAAGTTAAGGATTATATTGAAAGAGAAATTCAGTACCAAAATTTGAATGATTATGTAGGACAAATTGTTGTTCCTATGGAAAAAGTGATTCAAATCCGTAACGGTAAAAAATATCAAAAGGAAAAAGTACACTTTCCTGGTTACATCATGATAGAAGCCGAACTTGTAGGGGAAATTCCTCACATGGTAAAGAATACATCAGGTGTAATTAGCTTTTTGAGTGCAACGAAAGGAGGTGATCCTGTACCAATGAGACAATCGGAAGTTAACCGAATGTTAGGTAAAGTTGACGAATTAGCAGAAAACGTTGATACAAACTTAGGAATATCTTACATCGTAGGAGAAACTGTAAAAGTAATCGACGGACCATTCAATGGCTTCAACGGAACAGTTGAAAAAATCATTGAAGATAAACGTAAACTTGAAGTGATGGTTTTAATCTTCGGACGTAAAACACCACTAGAGTTAAGTTTTAACCAAGTTGAAAAGATTGCATAATCAATCTATCAACAAATTAAAAGTAGAAATTTAGGCTGCTTCCACATAACGCTTAATTTTAAGAATTAAAAAAATGGCAAAAAAAATTGAAAAAGTTGTAAAACTTCAAGTTAAAGGAGGACAAGCAAATCCTTCGCCACCAGTAGGGCCAGCTTTAGGTGCTGCAGGTGTTAACATCATGGAGTTTTGTAAACAATTTAATGGACGTACACAAGAAAAACAAGGTGCAGTGTTACCAGTTGTTATTACTGTGTATCAAGACAAATCATTCGATTTCGTAATTAAAACTCCACCAGCTGCTATTCAGTTAATGGAAGCTGCGAAATTGAAAAAAGCATCAGGTGTACCAAACCGTCAAAAAGTTGGTACTGTTACTTGGGATCAAGTTAGAGCTATTGCTGAAGACAAATTAGCGGACATGAACTGTTTTACTGTTGAATCTGCTATGAAAATGGTTGCTGGAACTGCACGTTCTATGGGTATAACTGTAAAAGGTGGGCAAGCTCCAGAATAATTAAAACATTTTAGGAAATGGCAAAGTTAACAAAAAGACAAAAAGAAGTATTAGCTAAAGTAGAAAAAAACAAACTTTACTCTATTGATGAAGCATCATCATTAGTAAAGGAAGTTAACTACGCTAAGTTTGATGCTTCTGTAGATATAGCAGTTCGTTTAGGTGTAGATCCTAAGAAAGCTAACCAAATGGTTCGTGGTGTAGTTTCATTACCACACGGAACAGGTAAAGATGTAAAAGTATTAGCATTAGTTACTCCAGACAAAGAAGCAGAAGCTAAAGCAGCAGGTGCAGACTATGTAGGATTAGACGAATACTTACAAAAAATTAAAGAAGGTTGGACAGATGTTGACGTTATCGTTACTATGCCAGCTGTTATGGGTAAATTAGGACCATTAGGACGTGTTTTAGGACCTCGTGGATTAATGCCTAACCCAAAATCAGGTACTGTAACTTTAGAAGTTGGTAAAGCTGTTTCTGAAGTGAAAGCAGGTAAAATCGACTTCAAAGTAGACCGTTACGGAATCATCCACGCTGCAGTTGGTAAAGTATCTTTCGATGCTGATAAAATTAAAGAAAATGCGAATGAGTTAATTCAAACTTTAATTAAATTAAAACCAACAGCTGCTAAAGGAACATATGTAAAAAGCATCACGCTTTCTACAACTCAATCTGTAGGTGTATCAGTAGATCCAAAAAGTGTAAACGCTTAAAATTAGTAGATTATGGCAATGACAAAACAAGATAAAGCAAATATGATAGATGAATTGCAAGCTGTATTAGCAGAAGCAAAAATCATCTACTTAGCAGATATCGACGGATTAAACGCTGTTAATACTACTGAATTAAGAAGAGCTTGCTTCAAAAGCAATGTATCTTTACGCGTAGTAAAAAACACTTTATTAAAGAAAGCTATGGAGCAAATCGAAGACAAAAACTTCGAAGAGCTTTACGGATCTTTAAAAGGAAATACAGCATTAATGACTGCTGAAGTTGGTAACGCACCAGCCAAAGTAATCGATACTTTCAGAAAAAAATCTGAAAAACCTATTTTAAAAGGAGCTTGGATTGAAGATAATACATTCGTAGGTGATGACAAATTACCACAATTAGTAGCATTGAAATCTCGCGAAGAATTAATCGCAGACATCATCATGTTACTTCAATCTCCAATCAAAACTGTTGTTTCTCAATTAGAGAACAAAGACGCTGCAAAAGCAGAAGAAGGAGCTTCAGAAGAATAAGACACACTCATATCAAATAAAAGTTTAAAAAACAAAAAGCATTAAAATGGCAGATTTAAAAAAATTAGCTGAAGAGTTAGTAAACTTAACAGTTTTAGAAGTTAATGAATTATCTACAATCTTAAAAGATGAGTACGGAATCGAACCAGCTGCTGCTGCTGTAGTTGTTGCTGCAGGTGGAGCAGGTGAAGCTGCTGAAGAGCAATCAGAATTCGACGTAATCTTAAAAGAAGCAGGTGCATCTAAATTAGCAGTTGTTAAATTAGTTAAAGAATTAACTGGTAAAGGATTAAAAGAAGCTAAAGATTTAGTAGATTCAACTCCAGCAACAGTTAAAGAAGCAGTTTCTAAAGATGAAGCTGAAGCTTTAAAGAAACAGCTAGAAGAAGCTGGTGCAGTAGTAGAATTGAAGTAATTTTTATTACTCAAAAATATAGGTTTGGACCTAACACAGGACGTGTTAGGTCTAAACCTTTTTACGCATAAAGTCATTATATAAACCAAAATTCATTCGAAATTGGCCACTAAAGCAACATTAAGCAACTCGACTGAGAAAAAAGAAAGATTGAACTTCTCTTCTGCAAAAGCAGTCGCTCAGTTCCCAGATTTCCTTGACATTCAGATCAAATCGTTTGAAGATTTTTTCCAGTTGGAAACAAGACCTGACCAACGAAAAAATGAAGGTCTTTACCGAACATTTGCTGAGAATTTTCCAATTACGGATACTCGCAATCAGTTTGTTTTAGAATTCTTAGATTATTTCGTAGATCCACCACGTTACACAATTGATGAGTGTATCGAAAGAGGATTAACGTACAGCGTACCATTGAAAGCTCGTCTTAAATTGTACTGTACAGACGAAGAACACGAAGATTTCGAAACTGTAGTGCAAGACGTATACTTAGGAACAATTCCTTATATGTCTCCTTCAGGATCATTCATTATTAATGGTGCAGAGCGTGTTATTGTATCTCAATTACACCGTTCTCCTGGGGTATTCTTCGGACAATCTTTCCACGCGAATGGTACAAAATTGTACTCATCTCGTATCATTCCTTTCAAAGGATCTTGGATTGAGTTCGCAACAGACATCAACAGCGTAATGTACGCTTACATCGATCGTAAGAAAAAGTTACCATTAACTACTTTATTACGTGCTATCGGATACGAAAGAGATAAAGATATCTTAGAAATTTTCGATTTAGCAGAAGAAGTAAAAGTTAATAAAGCTAATTTAAAGAAAGTTGTAGGTCGTAAACTTGCTGCACGTGTATTAAATACATGGCACGAGGATTTCGTAGATGAAGATACAGGAGAAGTTGTATCTATCGAGCGTAATGAAATTATCTTAGACCGTGAGACAATCTTAGAGAAAGATCACATCGATCAAATCGTAGATTCTGGTGTAAAGACGATCTTATTACACAAAGAAGATATCAATTCTGCTGATTATGGAATTATCCATAATACTTTACAAAAAGACCCTACTAATACTGAAAAAGAGGCAGTAGAGTATATCTATAGACAATTACGTAACGCTGAGCCACCAGATGAGGAAACAGCAAGAGGAATTATTGACAAATTATTCTTCTCTGATCAACGTTATTCATTAGGTGAAGTAGGTCGTTACAGATTAAATAAAAAATTAGGCTTAAGCATTAGCGAGGACGTACAAGTATTGACTCGTGAAGATATCATTTCGATTATTAAATATTTAATCGAATTAATCAACTCTAAAGCAGAGGTGGATGATATCGACCACTTATCTAACCGTCGTGTAAGAACGGTAGGTGAGCAAATGGCTAGCCAATTTGGAGTAGGTTTAGCTCGTATGGCTAGAACTATCCGTGAAAGAATGAATGTTCGTGACAACGAGGTGTTTACACCAATCGATTTGATTAATGCTAAAACATTATCATCTGTTATCAATTCATTCTTCGGAACGAACCAGTTATCTCAATTCATGGACCAAACAAATCCATTATCAGAGATTACACACAAACGTCGTTTATCAGCATTAGGACCTGGAGGTTTATCAAGAGAAAGAGCGGGATTCGAGGTACGTGACGTACACCACACTCATTACGGACGTTTATGTCCAATTGAAACTCCTGAGGGACCAAACATTGGTTTGATTTCGTCATTATGTGTATTCGCTAAAGTTAATAACTTAGGGTTCATCGAAACACCATACAGAAAAGTAGAAGATGGAAAAGTGGACGTCGAATCAGCACCAATCTATTTAACTGCGGAAGAGGAGGAATCAAAAGTAATTGCTCAAGCCAATATCGACATGACAGACGATGGTACTATTGCTACTGAACGTGTAACTGCTCGTGAAGATGGGGATTTCCCTGTTGTAACACCAGCAGAAGTTGATTTAATCGACGTTGCACCTAACCAGATTGCTTCTATCTCAGCATCATTAATTCCTTTCTTGGAGCATGATGACGCCAACCGTGCGTTAATGGGATCGAACATGATGCGTCAGGCAGTTCCATTATTAAAACCTCAAGCACCAATTGTAGGTACTGGATTAGAAAAACAAGTTGCAAAAGATTCAAGAATCTTAGTGAATGCAGAACGTGAAGGTACAGTAACTTATGTTGATGCTGACATTATAACAATTAAATATGATCGCTCAGAAGACGAAGAATTAGTAAGCTTCGATACTGCTGAGAAGACATATAATTTAACAAAATTCAGAAAAACGAATCAAGGAACTACAATTACGTTGAAACCAATTGTAAAAGTTGGTGATCGTGTACAGAAAGGACAAGTTTTATCTGAAGGTTATGCAACAGAAGGAGGAGAATTAGCAATTGGTCGTAACATGGTTGTTGCATTCATGCCTTGGCAAGGATACAACTTCGAGGATGCCATTGTAATCTCTGAGAAAGCTGTTCGTGAAGACTGGTTTACATCTATCCACATCGATGAGTATTCATTAGATGTACGTGATACAAAATTAGGTATGGAAGAATTAACTTCAGACATTCCTAACGTTTCGGAAGAGGCTACAAAAGACTTAGACGAAAACGGTATGATCCGTATCGGAGCAGAAGTAAAACCTGGTGATATCTTAATTGGTAAGATTACTCCAAAAGGAGAATCTGATCCAACTCCAGAAGAAAAATTATTACGTGCGATTTTTGGTGATAAAGCAGGTGATGTAAAAGATGCTTCTCTTAAAGCTTCTCCATCATTACGTGGTGTTGTTATTGACAAAAAATTATTCTCACGTAGTATTAAGGATAAACGTAAACGTTCTCAAGACAAAGCTATCATTGATAGTGTAGAAGCTGAGTACGACGTTAAATTCAACGAATTAAGAGAGATTTTATTAGAGAAATTATACGTTTTATTAAACGGAAAAACTTCTCAAGGTATTTACAACGACTTGAACGAGGAAGTGATCAAAAAAGGTGTAAAATACACGCAAAAAATCTTATCTAATGTTGAAGATTTCTTAAACTTAACTGGAGCAGAATCTCTTTGGACAACAGACGAGGATAAGAACGAGTTAGTAAAAGAATTGTTACATAATTACAAAATTAAGTACAACGATTTACAAGGAGCACTTAATCGCGAAAGATTTACAATCTCTGTTGGAGACGAGTTACCTGCAGGTATCGTTAAATTAGCGAAAATCTACATTGCGAAAAAACGTAAACTAAGAGTAGGGGATAAAATGGCAGGACGTCACGGTAACAAAGGTATTGTTGCACGTATCGTTCGCGACGAAGATATGCCTTTCTTAGAAGACGGAACGCCAGTAAATATCGTACTTAACCCACTTGGGGTACCATCTCGTATGAATATCGGTCAGATTTATGAAACGGTATTAGGATGGGCTGGACTTAAAATGGGTCAAAAATTTGCTACACCTATTTTCGACGGTGCTGAAATCGCTGATATCGATCGCATCACAGAAGAAGCAGGTATTCCAAAACACGGTACAACATATTTATATGATGGTAACACTGGAGAACGTTTTGATCAAAAAGCTACTGTAGGGGTGATTTACATGTTGAAATTAGGACACATGGTTGATGATAAAATGCACGCGCGTTCTATCGGACCATACTCATTAATTACTCAACAACCATTAGGAGGTAAAGCACAATTCGGTGGACAACGTTTCGGAGAGATGGAGGTTTGGGCATTAGAAGCATTCGGTGCATCTAATATCTTACGCGAGATTTTAACAGTTAAGTCGGATGACGTAATTGGACGTGCGAAAACTTACGAAGCAATCGTAAAAGGAGAGCCAATGCCAGAACCTGGTATTCCAGAATCATTTAACGTATTGTTACATGAATTACAAGGTCTTGGATTAGACATAAACTTGGAAGAATAATAGGGCAACCTATTATTCTACCTTTTTCGTTATAATAATATAATTGTTAGATACATTTCTATATGTCAACAAAAAATAAAACAAGTCAATTCTCAAAAATCCGTATCGGGTTAGCTTCTCCAGAATCGATTCTTCAAGAATCTAAAGGTGAAGTTTTAAAACCTGAAACGATTAACTATAGAACGCACAAACCAGAGCGTGACGGGTTATTCTGTGAGCGTATCTTTGGACCTGTAAAAGATTACGAATGTGCCTGCGGAAAATATAAAAGAATCCGTTATAAAGGTATCGTTTGTGACCGTTGTGGGGTTGAAGTTACTGAAAAGAAAGTTCGTCGTGAGCGTATTGGACACATCAATCTTGTTGTGCCAATTGCACATATTTGGTACTTCCGTTCATTACCAAACAAAATTGGTTACATCTTAGGATTACCATCTAAGAAATTAGACATGGTAATTTATTACGAAAGATATGTAGTGATTCAACCAGGTATCGCAAAAGGACCAGAAGGTGAAGAATTAAATAGATTAGATTTCTTATCAGAAGAAGAGTATTTAGATATCTTAGAAACTCTTCCAATCGAGAATCAATATCTAGAAGATACAGATCCTAATAAATTCGTTGCGAAAATGGGTGCTGAAGCATTAGAAGACCTATTATCTCGTATCAATTTAGATGAGTTATCTTACGAATTAAGACACAAAGCACATAACGAAACTTCTAAACAACGTCGTACAGAAGCGTTAAAACGTTTACAAGTTGTTGAGTCGTTACGTGAGTCAAATATGCACCATGTAAACCGTCCAGAATGGATGGTAATGCGCGTTATTCCGGTTATTCCACCAGAATTACGTCCATTAGTTCCATTAGATGGTGGTCGTTTTGCAACATCAGATTTAAATGATTTATATCGTCGTGTAATTATCCGTAATAATCGTTTGAAACGATTAATGGAAATCAAAGCGCCAGAGGTAATCTTACGTAATGAAAAACGTATGTTACAAGAAGCGGTTGATTCATTATTCGATAACACACGTAAAGCATCTGCTGTAAAAGCTGATGGTAACCGTCCATTAAAATCATTATCTGATTCATTAAAAGGTAAACAAGGTCGTTTCCGTCAAAACTTATTAGGTAAACGTGTGGATTATTCTGCTCGTTCTGTAATTGTTGTTGGACCAACACTTAAATTACACGAATGTGGTTTACCAAAAGATATGGCAGCTGAATTATACAAACCATTTGTAGTTCGTAAATTAATCGAGCGTGGAATTGTAAAAACAGTTAAATCGGCTAAGAAAATTATCGATAGAAAAGAGCCTGTTGTTTGGGATATTTTAGAAAATGTAATCAAAGGTCATCCAGTTTTATTAAACCGTGCCCCTACGTTACACCGTTTAGGTATCCAAGCGTTCCAACCGAAATTAATCGAAGGTAAAGCAATTCGTTTACACCCATTAGTGTGTACTGCCTTCAATGCCGATTTCGATGGTGACCAGATGGCCGTTCACTTACCATTAGGACCAGAAGCTGTTTTAGAAGCACAATTATTAATGTTGGCTTCTCAAAATATTTTGAATCCTGCAAATGGATCTCCAATTACTGTACCTTCTCAGGATATGGTTTTAGGTCTTTACTACATGACGAAAATTCGTCGTACTGACCACCAATTTACAGTAAAAGGTGAAGGATTAACTTTCTATTCAGATGAAGAAGTTCAAATTGCATACAACGAAGGAGCTGTTGACTTAAACGCGCCAATTCGTGTAAAAGGAACAATTCGTGTAGGAGAGGAGTTGATAGAAAATCAATTAATCGAAACTTCTGTAGGACGTGTGTTATTCAACCAAATCGTTCCGAAACAAGTAGGTTATATTAATGAAGTATTAACGAAAAAATCGTTACGTACAATTATTAATAAAATTATCAAGATTACAGATTTCCCTACAACGGCTGCTTTCTTAGATGATATGAAACAATTAGGATACCGTAATGCCTTCGAGGGTGGTTTATCATTCTCATTAGGAGATATCTTAATCCCAGAACAAAAGAAAGACCTTATCTCAGGTGCGATCAACCAAGTTGAGAACATTAAGATGAACTATAACATGGGTCTTATTACAAATAACGAACGTTACAACCAAGTTATTGATGTTTGGACAACAACAAACGCGACATTAACAGAAATTGTAATGAAACGTATGACAGAAGATCAACAAGGATTTAACTCTGTATTCATGATGCTTGATTCTGGAGCGCGTGGATCTAAAGAGCAAATTCGTCAGTTATCAGGTATGCGTGGATTGATGGCTAAACCTCAAAAAGCTGGTTCTACTGGTGGGGATATCATCGAAAACCCAATTATCTCTAACTTCCGTGAAGGTCTGTCTATCTTAGAGTACTTTATTTCTTCGCACGGTGCGCGTAAAGGTCTTGCCGATACTGCCTTAAAAACTGCCGATGCTGGATACTTGACTCGTCGTTTAGTTGACGTTGCGCAAGACGTTATCGTAATGCACGAAGATTGTGGTACATTAAGAGGTTTAGAAGTATCTGCACTTAAGAAAAAAGAAGAAATCATCGAAAGTTTATCTTCTCGTGTATTAGGTCGTACTTCATTAAATGATATTTACAACCCAGATAATGGTGAATTAATCATTTCTGCTGGTAACATTATTACAGAAGATATTGGTGATGTCTTAGAAGCAGCTGGTATTGAAAATGTAGAAGTTCGTTCTCCATTAACATGTGAAGCGAAAACTGGAATTTGTGCTAAATGTTACGGACGCAACTTAGCTACAGGTAAAGGTGTTCAGAAAGGTGAATCAGTTGGTGTAGTTGCTGCGCAATCTATTGGTGAGCCTGGTACACAGTTAACATTACGTACTTTCCACGTTGGGGGTACTGCGGGTAACGTTTCTGAGCAAAATACAATTAATGCTAAAGTTGATGGTACAGTTGAGTTTGATGACTTACGTACTGTTGAATCGACAGATGATGCAGGTAACAAAGTAGATACAGTTGTTTCTCGTTCTACAGAGATGAAAGTAATTGACGATTTAGGAAACGTTCGTCAACAAACTAACATCGCTTATGGTACTATCTTATCTGTCAAAAACGGAGCTAAAGTTCAAAAAGGTCAAGAGATTGCAAGTTGGGACCCTTATAACGGGGTAATCATCGCAGAATCTACTGGTAAAATCGAATACGAACAATTAGAGCAAGGGGTAACTTTCCAAATTGAAATCGATGAGCAAACAGGATTCCAAGAAAAAGTTATTTCTGAATCACGTAATAAAAAATTAGTTCCAGCGTTAAGAGTTATCACGATTGATGGTGAAGAAAAAACATATAACTTACCAGTAGGTGCACACTTAATGGTAAATGATGGTGAAAAAATTAATGCAGGTAAAATCTTAGTTAAGATCCCTCGTAAGTCAGCTAAATCTGGCGATATTACAGGAGGTTTACCTCGTATTACAGAGTTGTTAGAGGCTCGTAATCCATCTAATCCAGCAGTTGTTTGTGAAATGGATGGAGTTGTTTCTTTTGGTAAAATAAAACGTGGTAACCGTGAAATCATCGTTGAATCTAAAAATGGTGAAATCCGTCGTTACTTAGTTAAATTATCAGCACAGATCTTAGTTCAAGAAAATGACTTCGTACGTGCAGGTGAGCCTTTATCAGATGGAGCAATTACACCAGAAGATATTTTAAGAATCTTAGGGCCAACAGCGGTTCAAGAATACTTAGTAAACGAGATTCAAGATGTATACCGTTTACAAGGGGTAAAAATTGATGACAAACACTTCGAAATTATCGTACGTCAAATGTTACGTAAAGTTCGTATTGTAGACTCAGGAGATTCAAGATTCTTAGAAGATAGTTTAGAGCACAAAGACGATTTCATGCAAGAAAACGATCGTTTATTTGGAATGAAAGTCGTAGAAGATGCTGGTGATTCTGACACATTAAGTCCAGGACAAATCATCACAGTTCGCGAATTACGTGACGAAAACTCTAAATTAAAACGTGAAGACAAAAACTTAGTAACAGCTCGTGAGGCTTTACCTGCAACAGCAGAAGCCGTTTTACAAGGTATTACAAGAGCGTCTTTACAAACTAAGTCTTTCATGTCTGCGGCATCGTTCCAGGAAACTACAAAAGTTCTTAACGAAGCAGCTGTAGCTGGTAAAGTAGACGGTTTAGTAGGATTAAAAGAAAACGTTATTGTTGGACACTTAATTCCTGCCGGAACTGGATTAAAAGAGTATCAAAACATCATCGTAGGATCTAACCGTGAATACGAGGAATTAATAAACGCAAAACAAGAATTATAATGTCAGAAAATCAACAAAACGAAGGATTAAACATTGAGTTAAACGAATTAGTAGCTCAAGGTGTTTATGCTACAGGAGCAATCATCAACCACTCACCATCTGAGTTCGTTGTAGATTTCGTTCAATTTTTACCAGGTGCTAGACCATCAGTAAAATCAAGAATTATTTTGTCTCCATTACAAGCAAAACAATTATCTCAATCGTTAGCAGAAAACGTAACTAACTTTGAGAAAAGCTTTGGTGAAATCAAAGAACCTCAAGTAAACAACGGTACTGCAACTTACGAAGCTTAAGAATCATTCTTAATATTTCAAAAAGTCCCTCAATCTTAGATTGGGGGATTTTTTTATGCAATCAAAACTATCAAATCATTAAAAATAATCTTATAAATGTTAGATCAATTATTAAATTGATAATTATTTATGATATTAATGCGAATAATTTAAAAATAAAATACATTAATCTTTTTAACAGTATTTTTTTGAATCGAAAAAATGTTTAGATTTGTATTTAGCAAATAACACAAGAATGTCTGACTATAAATTAATTCTACCTTCTATGGGAGAAGGTGTAATGGAAGCTACTGTAACAAATTGGATCAAAAATATTGGCGATTCGATTAGTGAAGATGAATCGGTTGTAGAAATCGCAACAGATAAAGTAGATTCTGATGTTCCTTCGCCAGTTGCAGGAGTTTTAAAAGAAATCTTAGTTCCAGTAGATGGAATTGCAAAAGTAGGTGAGCCTATCGCAATTTTGTCTGTTGATAGAGTTGTAGAACAAGCTGATTCGGCAGAAGAAGTAGATACAAATAGCGATCAGGAAATTGCAGATACAGCAAAATCTATCGAAGCTGAAGTTGCAACAATCAAAACTGAAACGCTTATTACTTCGTCAGATGATAAATTTTATTCTCCTTTAGTAAAATCTATTGCGAAAGAAGAAAGTGTTTCTCAGGCTGAGTTAGATCAAATTTTAGGTTCAGGAAAAGACGGACGTGTAACGAAAGATGATATTTTAAATTTCGTTAAAAATAGAGGAAATCAACCAGCGAAAACAGTTGCTACGACTTCTGTTGCTGCACAAGTTGCTCAACCTCAAGCACCACAAGTGCAATCTGCGCCTATTTCTGTTGGTGAAGGTGATGAAATCATCGAAATGGATAGAATGCGTAAGATTATTGCGCAAAATATGTTACAAGCAAAACAAATTGCTCCGCACGTAACTTCTTTCGTAGAAGTTGATATGACGAATATTGTGTTGTGGAGATATAAAAATAAAAATGAGTTTCAGAAGAAACATGGTGAGAAAATTACCTTCATGCCAATTTTTATCGAAGCTGTAGCAAAAGCAATTCAAGATTTCCCAATGATTAATGCTTCGGTTGATGGAGATAAAATTATCAAGAAGAAAAATATCAATATTGGAATGGCGGCTGCTTTACCAAGTGGAAATTTAATTGTTCCTGTTATCAAAAATGCAGATCAATTTAATTTAGCGGGGTTAGCTTCTCAGGTTAATGATTTAGCAAATCGTGCGCGTAATAATAAATTGAAACCAGCAGAAATACAGGGAGGAACGTATACAATTACAAATATTGGTTCTTTCGGAAATACATTAGGAACGCCAATTATTCCTCAACCTCAAGTAGCTATTTTGGCTGTTGGTGCAATTGTGAAAAAACCTGCTGTTATCGAAACTCCGCAAGGAGATATGATTGCAATTCGTCATAAAATGTACTTATCTCATGCTTACGATCACCGTGTTGTGGATGGAGCTTTAGGAGGTATGTTTGTAAAACGTGTTGCCGAATATCTAGAGGCTTTCGATATGAATACGCCTGTGTAAGAGTAAAATAATACTAGATATAAAAAATCCAACTAATTTTAGTTGGATTTTTTTCGTTTAAATTTATAAGTAAGCATTACACCGCCTTTGTAAAGCAGCCACTCCCCACTTTTATTAAATGATTGCGCAGAATCATATCGTCCCAAATTAGGAGAATCTTCTTTATAATATCCTTTGTAATTTCCTTGAGAGTGTCCTCCACCAACAAAAACATCTAATCCCCAATGTTCGTTAATTTTTACTTGATAACCTATTGTAGCTCCTGTTAAGATTGCTAATCCACGTTGATATTTATCAGTGTTCCAATAATTCCATTTTTGAATATCAAAGAAACCAACTCCAATGTTTGGACCTATATAAAATTTACTAAAAGATTTATCAAAGTAATATCTACCTTCACCAAAAGCCATATACATTTGTAAATGATTACCTGCAAATGATTTCCAAGGAGAGATAAAACCGTCAGCTTGTAAAGTTATTCTATCTGTGATTGCATGTTCAACACCAAGATTTACCATTGCAAGTGGCATTGTTAACGCATTAACTTTTATTTGTGTTTCTCCTTTTTGAGCAAAGATTGTGGCGGGAAATAACAACCAAATTAATTTATTCATTCGTAATTTTTATCAGTTTGCGAAGCTAAGGTAAAAAAAAAGGTTTATTTAGATATTAATTCAAGCTTTTTTATAACTTTACTTAACATTTAATATATTATGGCACCAATCATATCAATCCTAATAATATTTTTGATTTTCGGAATTTTTGTTTCGATATTCTTTGTTATTGCCGTATCTGATGCGAAAGTCAGAGAGAAAAATGAACAACATACGCTGAAAAGTTTACCAGATCAGGTAGATCTAAAGGCTGTTGTACGTTATAATATTGGGCGTCCGCAAGGTAGATTTCTTAAAATGAAATCTTTTCAAGGAAGTGGTGTGTTGTATGCGCAAGGAGAACAATTAATCTTCAAAGATATTTTGGGTAATGAAGATCATATTTTTGATTTGAAAACATGCAAATTATCTTGGGTTGAGAACAAAATAAATGGGATTACAAATGCTTTTAAAGTAGCAGATCACGAAGCTATCATCTTCTTTTATATTGATAAAGGTGTCTTTATTTTTAATGCAATTGAAGAAAATGCGTCGACTTCAGATTTATATATTCGTTTGAAAGAATTGCGTAAAAGTATTAGAAATGCTAAAAAAGCTGAGTCGGTAAGTGAATAGTTAATCCAGCTCGGAAACCGCTCATATCTTTAAAATCCTTATTTTCTCTAAACTCGAAAGAATAACCAGCATTTAACTCTACAATGCTCAAAACTGCGATACCAGCTTTTGGAGTAATTGTCCACGGAGAAACTTCAGTACGGATAACATAAAAAGCAGAGTTAAAGTTAGAGCTATATGGATCACCAGTATTGTTGCGAAAATTGAACATATATCCAGCTCCAACTTCTGGAATTACACGAAATTTGTCTTTCATATAACCCAAATTAGCATTGGCGCTAAACGTCAAAATATTGTTATTATCTTGTACTAAGAACAAATCTGTTCCAACTTTTCCGTAATTTCCGTTCCAATATTCATAACCAAGATTAATTGTAAAATAATCGGATAAATTTTGTTGTGCTTTCGCTTGAAAACTAATGATAAAAACAAAGATTGCGATGAACTTTTTCATGTGATAAAATTAATGAATTATTTAGCTTTCTCCCAAAAAATAAATTTTCATCATCATTAATGATTTTTTATTTCAAATTGAGAGGTATATTTACTCCAATTGAAAATTGAAAACCTTTGATAGGTTTAAAACTATCTTTTTTATTAATCTTAAAACCATATCCAAAACCAAAATCTACAAAAGAAGCTAATGAAATACCAGCTTTTGGAGTAATTGTATAAGGTGTAAATTCACTTTCTACAAATGGAAAAAATATACATCAACTGGCTCGCGGCAACATATCCTGTAATGCCAACTTCAGGAATTACGTGAAAATTATCTCGCATATATCCCATATTAGCATTTGAGTCTAATTTAAAATCAACCATATTATCACCTAAGCCGAAAAGAAAAAATAAACCTGCTTTACCAAAGTTTCCAGATTGATTAGAGTAGCTTAAGGTTGGTCCCCATAGAACTTCTTGTTAATAAGAAAAAGAACTAAACAAAAGAAAGAGTGAAAGAATAATTTTTTTAATAAATATGGGATAGTTTTTCGTTAAACAAATTTAATGTAAAGATAAATAGCTACAACTTATCTTGTTGTAGCTATTTATAATGATTTATTAAAATTTAAAATCTACTCAAAATTTTAATCCATCGTGAATCCTTTTGTATAGATTCGTCCGTAATAATCTGCAAATTTAATTGACACGCGACCTTTATAATTTTTTAAGATTTTTTCGATATCGTCTTGTGAACTTACATTTTTATCATTGATAGATAAGATAATAAATTCTTCTTGAACACCTGCTGCTGCTAATTTTCCTGCATTATCTAAATGTTTTACCATGACACCATAATTAATTCCGAAACTATCTTTTTGACGTTCTGTTAATGGCTCAAATTCTGCACCAAGAACTTCAGTTGGCGTTAAGTCAGATTTGCTTCTCACTTTAGTGCTTCCTTTAGCATCTTTCAATGTGATGTTGTATGTTTTCTCAGAGTTTCCACGTCTTACAGTAAGTGCAACATTGTCACCAGGACGTTTGCTACCTACGATGAATGATAACGAAGAGAAAGATGTAATTGGTTTTCCATCTACAGCTGTAATGATGTCTCCTTCTTCGATTCCAGAATCAATTGCTGATCCTTTCGCAACCAATTCAGTTACCATTACTCCATTATCGGTTTTAATGTTCTTTTTGAACTGTTTGTTATATTGTTTTACAGCATCTTCATTCGATAAATCAAAACCTTTGATACCTAAATATCCACGTTGTACAATTCCGTACGATTTAATATCCTCAACAACTTTTTTTACCAAGTTTGCAGGAACAGCAAATCCGTAACCAGAATAAGCTCCTGTTGGCGAAGAAATAGCTGTATTGATACCAATTAAATCTCCATTTGCATTCACCAAAGCACCACCAGAGTTTCCTGGATTAATCGCTGCATCGGTTTGAATAAACGACTCGATTGGTGATTCAGAATTTTTACCTAAAATATTAATGCTACGACCTTTTGCCGAAACAATACCTGCTGTAACAGTAGATGTCAATCCAAATGGATTACCAACTGCTAACACCCAATCTCCAACATTAATCGCATCTGAATCGACAAATTTTGTGAATGGTAAACCTTTTTCACTAATTTTCAATAAGGCAATATCTGTACTTGGATCAGTACCAACTAATTCGGCAATATAACTTTTTTGATTATTCAAAGTCACTTCAATTTTAGAAGCACCTTGTATCACGTGATTATTTGTAACAATGTAACCATCTTGTGAAATAATTACACCAGAACCCATTCCTGATGGCTGATCTTGATCAGGCTGTTGTTGTCGACGTTGCTGTTGTTCTGGTTGTCCGAAAAAGAAATCAAAAGGATCAAAGAATTGCTGTTGTTGTTGCTGTCTTTGATTCGAATAATTTTTGATACTCACAACTGTATGTACAGCTTTATTAGATGCTTGCACAAAGTTTGGCGCATCGTAATTGTAATTTCCTTTATAATCTACAAATTCAAAGTCTCCATTTTTCTGATTACTTGCATTTGTAATAAATGGATTACTTCCATTTTCGTTCATCAAATAAAAACCTCCCATAGTTGTCATAGAGCTCACTAATCCAACTAATAAGTATCCTGTATATTTTTTCATCTTTAATTATATAAGTTTTTAATGTTTTTAGATTAAATCAAATTTAAGACCAAAATTTTAACATTTCAAACCGTTTAACGCATGTTAACACTAAATTATAAATCTTTTATAACATTAGTTAAGAGTGACAAAAATGTCTTTACTTTGTTTAAAATTTAAGAAGTTGAAATTAAAATTTTATAAATATCAAGGAGCTGGGAATGATTTTGTCATGATTGATGATCGAGAAAAAACGTTTCCAATCTCTACAGAATTGATTAATAGGCTATGTGATCGTAATTTTGGGATAGGAGCTGATGGTTTGATTTTGTTACAAAATGATGAAAATTCAGACTTCAGAATGGTGTATTTCAATTCGGATGGAAAGGAAAGTACAATGTGCGGAAACGGAGGACGTTGTATTATTCGATTTGCAAATGATTTGGATGTAGCTAATGACAAAATGACATTTAATGCGATTGATGGTTTGCATCATGGTGTCGTAGATCAAGAAGTTATTCGTTTACAAATGATTGATGTAAATGAAGTGGAAGATCACGACAAATATTTGTTTATGAACACAGGTTCGCCGCATCACGTAGAATTTGTGGAGAATGTGAAAGATATTAATGTTTACAAAAAAGGAAAAGCAATTCGTAACGGTGCGCCTTATTTTGAGAAAGGTTCTAACGTAAATTTTGTTGAAGTTATGCCAGATAATAGTCTTACAATTCGTACGTATGAGCGTGGAGTAGAGGACGAAACATTGGCTTGCGGAACTGGGATTACGGCCGCAGCGATTTCTGCTTATGTCAAAAATTTGGTGGATAAAAAAGATATCAAAGTAAAAGCGATGGGAGGAGATTTATCTGTAAATTTTGAAGAAAATAATCATAACTTTGTCAATGTTTGGTTAAATGGACCAGCAGTAAAAGTTTTTGAAGGTGAAATTGAAATTTAATTCAATCCAATGAAAAAATTAAATTTAGTATTAATATTAATCTGTTCATTCGCATTTGTAGGATGTACATTTATAGACGGTTTCAAAGGAAATGCAATCAAAGATGGTTATATCTATATTTCTCGTGGAGCTAAATTTGAGCAAGTTTTAGATTCTTTAAAACCATTTTTGAAGGATGAAAAATTGTTCAAACAGTATGCAGAAGATGCAGATTATCCAGCAACGATAAAATCTGGAAAATATAAAATCTCAAGCTCAGATTCTAACCGCGATATTATTGATCGTTTGCAAGGAGGAGAGCAAGAAGAAGTGAAGCTTCGTATCAAGAATGAACCAACAATTTACCATTTGGCGGGATCAGTTTCCAAACAAATTGATATGGATTCTATCGAAGTTTTGACAGCTATTCGCGATTTTGTGAAAGAAAAAAACGATACAACGTTAAACGACGAAACGGTAAAGCAATATTTCATTCCAGAAACGTATTTCGTGTATTGGGGATTAACACCAGAAAAGTTTGTGGACAAAATGGTGGCGCAGCACGACAAAGTGTGGAATGCAGATCGTTTGGCAAAAGCAAAAGCGCTCAACATGACACCTTTGCAAGTGACAACTTTGGCGTCTATTGTACAGTTGGAATCATCTGATAATATGGATGAACAACAAAAAGTTGCACGTGCATATATGAATCGTTTGGCGAAAGATATGCGTTTAGAAGCCGATCCAACATCTATTTATGCGTACAAAATGGAAAATGGTTGGGATCAAAAAGTACAACGTGTGTACAAAAAATGGACGTGGTCTTCGAATGCGTACAACACATATCGTAACAAAGGTTTGCCACCAGCACCAATTTGTTTACCAAATTTAGGAGCAATTGATGCGGTTTTATCACCAGCAAATCACGATTTTATTTTCTTTGTTGCAGATCCTAAAAAACCAGGTTACCACATTTATACCAATGATTATCAGGAACATTTGAAAAATGCTGAGAATTATAGAAATTGGTTAAAAGAGAATAATATCAAATAGTTGTATCTTTAGCTAAACCAATTTTAGCTATGTTACAACCAAATTATACAAAAAGAGAATTCCTAAAACTGCTTGGTACAGGTAGTTTAGGAATTTTTTTTATGTCTTTTTATTCGTTTGATGATTTTTTGGATGATGATTTAATAATCTTGACAAAAGATGATGCAAAATATGATCAATACCGAAAATCATTCAACAAAAGAATTGAGAAGTTTCCGAAAATTATAGCAGTTTGTAAATCTGAAACTGGAATAAAAAAAGCAATTGCATTAGCAAACGAAAAGAAACTAAAAATTGCCATTCGAAGTGGAGGACATAGTTTTGAAGGTTTTTCGAATGTTGATAACGGATTGTTGATTCATCTTGGATTGATGAAGAAAATTACGTGGTTGCAAGAGAATAAAGTGAAATTACAACCAGCTTGTTTGTTGCAAGAGATTTATGCGAATTTTTTACCTAAGAAAAGAATTATTCCAGCTGGTTCGTGTGGAACTGTCGCTATTGGTGGTTTGACTTTGGGCGGTGGTTATGGTTTTTTTAGTCGGAAATATGGTTTGACATGTGATAATTTGCTTCGTGTAAAAATGATCGATTACAAAGGAAATACAATCGACTCTGATCAAGATCCCGATTTACTTTGGGCGTGTAAAGGCGGCGGAAATGGAAATTTTGGCGTTGTAACGGAGTTACATTTTAAAACTTATCCAGCCCCACAATCTTTCAGCGGATATCGTATGAAGTTTACAAATCTAACATCAGAAAAATTTGTCAAATTAATTCGACTTTGGTTCCAAGCAACGGAAAAATTACCCAAAGAAGCTTTTTCTGCTTTTGTGTTGAATGGAAAGTTTTTGACCATTTTATTTACCAATTTTGCAGTAAATCAAACAGATTTTGAGAAAATATTTTCGAGTTTAATTCCATTATCGAATGATTATAAACCGATGAAAAATAGAAATCTGGCTGCTGCGCTCAAAAATTATTATGGCGTAACAGAACCGATTTATTTCAAAAATTCTTCTGCTGGTTTGTACACAGGAATTGAAGATATTGAGAAAGGTTTGGAAGATATTTTTGCAAAAGTTGTCGCTTCTAAAGGAATGATTTATCAGATAAATACTTTGGGTGGGAAAATCAATGAAGTCAAAGCTTCAGATTCTGCTTATCCACATCGCGATATTAATTATTTGAGCGAGTTACAAGCGTATTGGGATTTGCCTTCGCAAGAAGAAAAGTTGACAAAATCATTTGAAGAAATACAACAATTATTAAGAAATATTGGGAATATAAAACAATACCGAAATTACCCGGATATTAATTTTCCTGATGCAAATAATGCTTATTTCGGAAATAATTTGGCTCGATTGCAGCAATTAAAAAAGAAATATGATCCAAATAATTTGTTTGATTATCCACAAGTGATTAAATAGTAAAAGCCCTTCTATAGAAGGGCTTTTACTATTTAATTCATTTATTTTAGAATTTATATCGTAAACTTACGATAAAATATCTTCCCAAAACATTTTTAGTTGTAGTCGATATGTAGTTATCATTAAATCCATTCGAAACAATTACGTTGTTTCCTAATAGATTTCCTCCTGTAAGAGTTAAGTAAGTTTTCTTCGCAATATTATATCGTGCAGAAGCATTCCACTCTTTTGCTGTGTTTATTTCTACTCCATCACGGTATTGTAAACGATAAGAGAAATCGGTCTGAACTAATAATTTACTTGTAGCGGACCAAGCAGCTTCCCCGTATGGACGCCAGTTCGTAAATTTCTGTTCAGATAAGGATTGATATTTACTTAGGTTTAAATTAACCCCAGCTTTCAATTCAAATTTCTTTTTGAATGTAAACGAGTTTTCTAAATTATAAGTTTGATTAAAACTTTTATTGTTAACATCCTTCAAATCATCATTTTTAACAACTCCATTTTCATATTCAATATTTCGTGTAATGGTATAATAATTAGAAGTAGAAATATTACCTGTTAATCGTGCATTGTACCATTTAGCAAAACGCTTCCCAATCATGAAATATCCTGAATAAGTTTCTTGGTTATTACCAGAATTAATTAAGGTATTGAACTGGTAGTTATTTACAATTGTATCGTTTCCAGAGATAATAAAATCACGGTTTAAAACAGATTGCGTTTGTATACTTTTTTCTTGTAACGTATAACTCAAATTCGCAAAAATATTAAAGAATGTGAATGAGTTAAAATGACTAAAATTAAGACTTGCTGTATGTGTCAAAGCTTGTCTTAAATTTCTATTTCCGTAGAAAATAGATTGGTAACTTTGAATGGTGTACGAATCATTAAAATCTTTTGTGTACGGATAGCTATAGTTTTGTGTATAACTAGCGCGAACACTTGTTGCATTGTTAAACTTGTATTGCAAATTCAAATGAGGTAAAAATTTTGTTTCCGAACGATTTAGTTTTTCACCATCTTGGTATTTCGATTTCTCATTAAAGAACGAAACTCCAGCTCCCGCATCTACTTGAAAGTTTCCTAGTTTCTTTGTCAACGTTACATCAGCAAAGGTCTCGTTGTAATCTAGATCTGTATTACTGATTAATAAATTATCATTCATTAATTTCTGAAAATCATAGATTTTATTCTCAAAATCTTGTGTACTAAAATTTGTTCCAACTTTTACTTTAAGGTTAGATGTATTTGTCAACAAATGATTATAGATTCCATATAATTGAACAGTATTCAAAACAAAGTTTTGATCTTGATTGATATTATATTGATTATTTACTTGAGATAAATTTTTGAACAAATTAAAAGATGAGAACGGATTTGCTGTTGATAAAACATTGTAATCTGGCGTATCTTTTTGATATTGATGACGGAAATATAAACCAACATTATCATCGCGCCCAACTTTACGGATGTAAGATAAAGTTTGCGATAAAGAATAATTCTTTTGTTCAGAATTTACATTTCTAAAGCTATTTTTTTGATCATTATAATAGCTATCAACCAATTGCTCGTTTTCGCTATCTAAATAATTAAAGTTTAAGCGATATTTAATTTGTCCTTTATCATTCGGATTATAATCTAAACGCAAACGCGACATTCCCATCAAAATATTGCTCTTATTTTGTTCCTGATCGACAGTTGTATAAGGCGTTTCGATATTGTTGTAATAACGCTCAGATTTAGAATTGTAACGAATATTATTGGTATTAAGTAAACCAAAACCAGAGATTTTTAATTTCCTATTTGGTTCAACACCAAAATGCACAGCACCATTATAGGTATTCATACTCGGCGCATCATTTTTTGTCATTAAGTTTAGATTGTTCGAATTTCCTCTTAATGAATAAATACTTCCTTCAGAATTAAATTCAGAATATCCACCAAAGAAGCTCATATAATCATCTTGATCAAAAACTTGTTTCCCGAATGTATTAAAATCATTGATTAAAGTACCGTCCGTTTTTTCTGAGAAATAGAAAATCTTTGCTTGTGCATCTGTATGTTTATCCGCATCTCCACCTAACGTCACATTACCAAATGCAAGACGTTTCATATCATCTTTTAGTTCGATGTTTAACGAGAATTGTTCGTCATCTTCTTGTAAGGAAGAAGCAAACGGATTTGATTTGAACTTAGTATTTAATTGAATTTTAGAAACTGCATCCGAAGGTAAATTTTTGTTCAATAATTTTTCGTTACCCCCCAAAACTTCACGTCCACCAACTGTTACTTGCGACATAGGTTTACCTTTGTACATTACCTTTCCATTTTGAACTTCAATTCCAGGTAATTTTTTAAGGATATCTTCTAATGTTTCCTCATTTCCAACTTTGAAAGAATCTGCATCAAACTCAATTGTATCACCTTTTACTTTGATCGCTTGTTGAGCTTTTACAATTGTTTCTTTTAAAGAAATTTCTTTTCCTTGTTTAAGCTTTATTTTTTTGTTGACATTTTCAGTCAAATCAACATTTTCAACATATGTTTCGTAACCAGCTTGCTCAATTTCGATATCATATTTTTGTCCACAAGGTAATTTGAATTCAAATTCACCCATATTACTTGTAAAAACAAAACCTTTTCCTTCATTTTTACTATCAAAAATAGAGACAGAAGCATCTGTAACAGGAATTCCAGCATCATTTGCAACAGATCCTTTTAATTTACATTCTTGTGCAAATGAGATTTGAGCAGCAGAAGTAAATAAAATTAGATAGAGTAATTTCTTCATATGTATTTTTTAGTTGATGACTCAAAATAGAGTTTTTTGTAAAACACATCTGTTTATGTGTTAAAAACAGATGCGTTTTATATTTTGTTTGATGAATTATTGGGTGTCTACACCGCTATTCATCATTTCTTTCATCTTTTTCTGCATATCTTCCATAATTTTCATGAATTGATTATGCGTTACAGTTTCACCTTTTGTAGGAATGCTAACTTTTAATTCTTTATCCGAAAGTTTTAATTCTTTTAAAGTGAAAATCATTGTTGTTCCTTGGTAATCAAATTGAGCTTTTACAATTAAACCAGGTAAACCAGCTAATGAACTTGGTCCATCTTTTATTGGAATTTCTGGAGCAAACCAAGCTGTTACAGGAATAGAATCCATCATAACGCCTTCTGCTTTTGTTGCTTTGTATCCTGCAATATCAGTTTTCTCACGAGAAATTTTCCATTTGTAATCAGGAATTTGATCTTTAATCAAATATTGTTTTACACCCATATCAACTTCTTTGTAATACAAATTTGGAGTTACAGTAAAGTCTTTATAAGTTGGTTTATTATCGAAAGTTGCCATTTGTTGAGCAATCATTCCTCCTTGAGATTGAGCATTTCCTACTTTTTGTTCTAATACAAAAGTTGATTGTTTTGAATTACTTTTTAAGAAATAGTTCATGAAAACACCAGCATCAATTTCAGCTTTCAACATTGGGCCAACTTGTGAACGATATTGTTGAGGAACTTGTGCCATTGTTTTATCATAATCCAATTTCATTTCGCAAACATAAGTTGCATCAATGTTTTGTGTTTTATTATCTTGCGCTATAGAAACTGTAGTTGTGATAATTCCTAAGGCAAATGTTAAGATTGCTTTTTTCATAATTGTTGTATTTGTATAATTAGTCTGCTTTTGTAGATTAATGTTACAGATTTTTTTGAATTTATTCTAAAAAATAAAATGTCATTCAAAAAGTTAAGGATTTTCAAATGACATTTTTATCTAGCAATTTATTATTTTTTTATAATAAATACGTCGAGACATTTCCTCCTTTTTTGATAAAATCTTCTTTCAATTCATCAAAAAGTTCTTGGTTAATAGCCTTTGTTGTTCCTTCTAAAATATATGTTGTATATCCCAATTCTAAAGCATCTTTTGCTGTATAATACACACAATAATCAGCTGCTAAACCACAAATGTATACACTCGTTACATTATGATCTTTCAAAAATCCATTTAGCCCTGTTGGATTCTTTTTATTCACATCAAAAAAAGCACTATACGAATCAACTTCTGGATTCATACCTTTTCGGATAATTGCACTTATTTTATTTTGCTTGATATCTTTGTGTATTTCTGCTCCTTTAGTGCCTTGTACACAATGATCTGGCCACAAAACTTGACGATTTCCACCTAATTCGATTACATCAAAAGGTTGTTTATCTGTGTGTTGCGAAGCAAAACTTTTGTGATTTGCTGGATGCCAATCTTGCGTTGCCACAACAACATCATACTTTTCTTGTAATTTGTTTATGCGTTCGATAATTTTATCTCCATCATTCACAGCTAAGGAACCTCCTGGTAAAAAATCGTATTGCATATCTACGATGATTAAAGCTTTCATAGTATTTTATTTCTTAAGATTAATTTAGAATTAAATATAAGTTTTATGATATGAAATTGAATTAATTATTACAAATAATTAATTCAATTTTAAGAAACCTTAATCTCGTTTATTTACGCCAGAATTTCGCATTTCTTCAAAACGTGAGCGTTGTTCTTGCATCAATTTATCAAATTCTGTTTGAGAAATAGCACCTTTATCTTTTGGTTTTTCTATTGGTTTTGAATTTGTTGATGTTTTGATATCCGTCAAAGAAATAATTTTAGAGCCTTTAAACATGCCTCTGTTAATCTCTGTTTGTACTTCTGCAATTAAACCTGGTAATCCCCAATAATTTTCTGGACCAGTTTTATATTTCAAAGTTGGAATGTACCAAACTGTTGTCTGAACGCTATCAATAATAGCAGTTGCTTTTTTGGCTTCGTTTCCTAAAATTGTTTTTGTTTCGCGCGTTAATTTCCAATCAAAATTTTGCAAAGAATCTTTTATAACATAGCTTTTTCCCATCATGTTTTGTTCCTTTAAGAGCAAATGGTTTGTACTATTTTTATAAATATTATCTCCATTCATCGACATCATTCGCATTCCGCCTCTCATTCCTCTAGAACCTTGATTTTGATCGTTTGATATTTTTTCAACCATTTTATACAACGATTCATCACCCAAAATAGTCAACTTAGCTTCTTGCGGCTCTTGAATATTTTTCTTGAATTGCTCTTGCATTTCTTTTGGCATCGTACGTCCATTACCGCCACTAGGAGGTTGAAATGTAAAATCGTCTGGTAAAATGATACGTGTTGTGTACGAAACTTCTACTTTTTCTTGTTGCGCAAAGGCTGAAAAACTAAATAGTAAAACAAAAATTGAAATTATTTTTTTCATTTTAAATGTGCTTATAGTTCTTAGACAAGAAATTGTATGAAATGTTTAACGATTGATAAAAAATATTTTCTTTAATCCTTACTCACACCTTCAGACCTCATTTCTTTGAAACGTTCCATCTGTTTTTTAGCCAACTCTTCGAATTCCTTTTCTGTAATTACATTTTTTTCCTTAGGTTTTTCAATTGGCTTCATGTCCGGGACTTCTTTCACTTCAGTTGCTCTAATTGTTGTGTTGCCAAATGATTTTTTTTCTGATTTCGAATTATTAATAATTTCTAATTCCAAAATTAAACCAGGTAAACCATTGTAAATTCCAGGTCCATCTTTTATGGCTATACTCGGCGCATACCAAGCAACTAAAGATTTTGTACTATCAATAATTGCAGTTGCTTTTTTGACATCAAAACCAATTAATTTTTTAGTTTCACGCGTTAATTGCCATTTGTATTCGGTTAATTTATCTTTTATTAAATACGATTTATCCATCAAATTAGCTCTTTTCGAATATTCCTTTTTTGATAGATCTTTTACAATTCCATTTCCTCCACCAGAAAAACTCACAGACATAGAAAAGCCTCCATTACCTTGACCATTACTAATTTTTTCAACTTTTTTATACGTAGATAAATTATCATTAATTGTTAGTTTAAAATCTTTAGGTTCCGACAGGCTCTTATACATATTGTCATAAAAGTCTTTTGGTAAACTAACAGAACCAGAAGTTTCAACTTTCATATTTTTCTTTAGCTCATCTACGTTAACATCAATAATTTCTTGATAATTCACTTCAAGTTTTTGTGCAAAAGAAGTTGTTAGAAAAGAACATAATGTAAAGATTGTCAATATTTTTTTCATTGTAGTTTGATTTGTTGTACAATGATAGTAATATTTTTATATTCTACTATAATAGAGTTGAAAAATTATAGAAATTTTAAGAAATGATTTAATATTTGAAGACTGATTATTTCAAATCCTTAAAGTATTGACGTTTTTTGATAAAATATTGAAATGGCAATAATTCTTTATCAGAATAATTTTTAATTTGATGTTGTTGACGTTTTTTATACATTTTTATAAAGCCAAAATAAAAATGCATATGCGATAAGAAAACAGCCCAAACATGTGGAAGTCCTTGTTTTGGTAAAAAGGCAACAGCAGCAATTCCATCCATAGAAAGACGAGTGAAAAGCATCGGAAAAAGTTTGTTTGCAGGTAGATTTTTAAGCATCATCCACAAACTATTTCGGTAATTTAGATACCATTTTTTTGGATTGGATTTATCCAAAGTTGCACCGCCCAAATGATAAACAGTTGATTCTCCACAATAATAAATTTTTCGCCCAGCATTGTTTAATCGCCAACACAAGTCGATTTCTTCCATGTGTGCAAAGAATTCTTCGTCAAAACCATTTTGTTCAAAGAAATCTTTTTTTCGGATAAATAAACTGGCTCCTGTAGCCCAAAAAATTTGTGTGGAATCATTATATTGTCCATTGTCTTTTTCTAAAGTTGAAAAAACACGTCCGCGACAAAATGGATAACCAAACTTATCGATGAAACCTCCTCCAGCACCAGCATATTCAAAATATTCTTTGTTTTTGTAGTCTAATATTTTGGGTTGAATAGCCGCAATATCAGGATTATTATCGAATAACTTTTCAATTGGTTCTATCCAATTTTCGGTTACTTCGACATCCGAATTTAATAAACAGAAATATTCTGCATCAATTTGTTTTAAACCCTCGTTATAGCCTTGTGCAAAGCCATAATTTCCTTTGTTCTGAATGATTTTGACAGAAGGAAACTGAGTTGTCAACAATTCGATTGAGTTGTCAGTCGATGCATTATCAATTACATAAATTGTTGCATTTTTAGAATTGTTAATAACCGAAGGTAAAAATTGAGGCAATAATTTTTCGCCATTCCAATTTAGGATTGCAATTGCTGTTTTCATGAATATTTAAAATTACAAATCGGCATATTTCCAACGTTTGTGGCTCCAAAGCCAATTATCTGGATGTTGTTGAATGGTTTGTTCTAAATGATGAAAAAATTGATGAACAATTTCATTTTCTTCAAATTTTTCTTGTTGAGGTTGTAGTCGAATAAAAGTTGTGTGATAATGACCGCGTTTTATTTTTTCGGTTTGACAAAAGACAACAGCCATATCTTTGCGGCGTGCGATTTTATCAAAACCATTAAAAACAGGTGTTCTTTGATTCAGAAAATCAATAAAATAATGAACAGCTGATTGTTTTGGACTTTGATCTGCGACAAATAAATAGGCTAATTCTCCATCATTTGGAGCTTTCATCATAAAACGCAACACATCTTTCATATCTAACGCTTTTGTTCCGAAACGACCACGCATTGCATTGATTTTATCGTTCCAAAAAGGATTTCGAATTTTATGGTAGACAGCTGCACTTTCTTCTGTTGGTAAATGTTTTACCGTTCCAATAAACCATTCCCAATTGAAAATATGCCCACACATCATCATGACATCTCGTTTTTCATTTTTTATTTCATCAAAAACGTCGAGATTAGAATATGTAAATCGTTTATCCAATTCTTCTTGAGAAATAGAAAAACTTTTTAAAGTTTCGACCAAATAATCACAAAAGTTTGCATAAAATTTCTTGTGAATTACTTTGATTTCTTCGTGAGATTTTTCGGGAAAAGAGTTTTCTAAATTTGTTCTAATGACACGTCTTCTATAACCAATAACCGTGTACAACAGAAAGAACAGAAAATCCGAGAATCTGTATAAAACCGAAAGAGGTAAACGTGAAATTTGATAAATTATGAAATAAAAAATGCTGTTCATTTAACAAACAAATAAGCGACAAATTTACGAATTAAATTTGTTCGTTGCTTGCCAAATTGCATCTTTCGGAACAGGAGCTACAATTGTCAATTCTTCTTTTTTGACAGGATGCTCAAACGTGATGCGATGCGCATGTAAACAAATGCTTCCATCAGGATTAGAACGTTTAGCGCCGTATTTCAAATCGCCTTTGATAGGACAACCAACAGAAGAAAGTTGCGCGCGAATTTGATGTGAACGACCTGTAAATAACTTCACTTCGACACAATGAAAAGTATCCAAAGCACCTAAATAGGTGTATTCTAAAATTGCTTTTTTAGCATCAGGCGTTGGTTTAGAATAAACAGTTGTTTTATTATTTTTTGGATTTTTCTTTAGATAATGTTCTAATCTTTCGAAGTCTTTTGACGGTTTACTTTGAACAATTGCACGGTAAACTTTGTCAATATTTCGTTTCTGAAACATTTCGTTCATTCGTGTTAACGCTTTCGAAGTTTTAGCAAAAATCAACACACCAGAAGTTGGACGATCCAAACGGTGCACCAACCCTAAGAAAACATTTCCAGGTTTGTTATCGCGTTCTTTTATATAGTCCTTTAGACTATCGATAAGTGGAATATCGCCTGTTTCGTCTCCTTGTGCTAATTCACCCGCTTTTTTGTTGATGATTAACAAATGATTATCTTCGAATAAAATTTCTGGATTCATGAGTGAGTTTTGAGTGGTGAGATAAAAGTTTTGAGTTAGAATTTCCTCAAGTTGTTATTGAAAAACTCACTACTCAAAACTTATTACTCATGACTTATTTAATATTGTTCATTCGCATTAGGAAAGTCGCCCGATTTTACATCAGCAACATATTGTCCAACAGCTTGATGAATTTGATCTTCTAAGTTTAAATATTTACGAACAAATTTTGGTTTGAATTCGTTGTTTAATCCCAACATATCATGTACAACTAAAACTTGACCGTCGCAACCAGCACCGGCACCAATTCCAATTGTAGGGATATTAACAGAGGCGGTTACTTTAGCGGCTAAATCAGCAGGGATTTTTTCCATTACTAATGAAAAACATCCTAATTCTTCTAATAATTTAGCATCGCTAATTAATTTTTCTGCTTCTGCATCTTCCTTTGCACGCACTTTATATGAACCAAATTGATAGATAGACTGAGGAGTTAAACCTAAGTGTCCCATAACAGGAATTCCAGCATTTACGATACGACGAATAGATTCTTCGATTTCTTTCCCTCCTTCTAATTTGATTGCATGTGCACCCGATTCTTTCATGATTCGAACTGAAGATTCCAAGGCTTTTTGTGGGTCAGATTGATAAGTACCAAAAGGTAAATCAACTACAACTAAAGCGCGTTTTGCTCCACGAACGACACATTGTGCATGGTAAATCATTTGATCCAAAGTAATTGGCAAAGTAGTTTCGTGACCAGCCATTACATTAGCCGCAGAATCACCAACTAAAATAACTTCAGTTCCAGCCGCATCTACAAGCGAAGCGATTGTAAAATCGTAAGCCGTTAACATCGAAATTTTTTCTCCGGTAAATTTCATGTTACGCACAGTTTCGGTAGTGATACGTTTGATTTCTTTATTTACAGACATTACGTTTATATTTTTAACTTTTGTAAAGTTAATTTGAATATTAAAACAGAACTAATTTTGGCTGAAATTTTTTCCAGTTTGACAAATGAAGAACTAGATAATCGGTTCGTTGAAAATGAAATAAAAATTTTTACAGTTTTATAAACGTAAATAAGCTTGTCTATTTGCTCATTTTTAGTAAATTGGTATTTGAATTGAGAGAATTTCACTAAATTTGTTCTCTTAAACTAATTTTAAATAACCATAAATGAAAATAGCAATAGTGGGAACAGGCTACGTTGGTCTGTCTAACGCAATTTTATTAGCTCAGCATAATGAGGTAGTGGCGTTAGATGTTGTTCCAGAAAAGATTGCAATGCTCAATGCAAAAAAATCTCCGATTGAAGATAAAGAAATTATAGATTTTTTGCAGAATAAAGAACTTAATTTTCTTGCGACTTTAGACAAAGAAACTGCTTATGCAAAGGCAGAATATGTGATTGTAGCAACGCCTACAGATTACGATCCAAAAACGAATTATTTCAATACATCAAGTGTAGAATTGGTTATAAAGGATGTTAAACAATTTAATCCGAATGCTGTAGTTGTTATAAAATCGACAGTTCCAGTTGGTTTTGTTGAAGATTTAAAATCACGATTAGATTATCAAAATATTATTTTTTCTCCTGAATTTTTGAGAGAAGGAAAAGCCTTATACGACAATTTGTATCCATCAAGAATTATTATTGGTGAGCAAAGCGAAAGAGCAGAAGTTTTTGCTAATTTGTTGAAAGAAGGAGCAATTAAGAAAGATATTCCGACATTGTTTACACATTCAACAGAAGCAGAAGCAATCAAATTATTTTCGAATACCTATTTAGCGTTGCGTGTCGCTTATTTTAATGAGTTAGATAGTTATGCACAAACATTCAACTTGGATAGTAAACAAATTATCGAAGGAGTTGGTTTGGATCCTCGTATCGGTTCGCATTATAACAATCCATCGTTTGGTTATGGAGGATATTGTTTGCCAAAAGATACGAAGCAATTATTGGCTAATTATGATGCAGTTCCGAATAATATTATTCAAGCAATTGTTGATGCAAACAGAACGCGAAAAGATTTTATTGCAGATTCTATCATTGCAAAAAATCCTAAAAAAGTTGGTGTTTACCGCTTAATTATGAAATCAGGTTCAGATAATTTTAGAGCATCAGCAATTCAAGGAGTAATGAAACGTATCAAAGCAAAAGGAATTGAAGTGGTGGTTTATGAACCAGTTCTGAAAGAAGATTCTTTCTTTGGATCGAAAGTGATGAATGATTTTGAAGCTTTTAAACAAGAATGTGATGTGATTATCTCGAATCGAAATGCACCTGAATTAGCTGACGTGAAAGAGAAAGTTTATACGCGCGATTTGTTTGGAAACGATTAAAAATAACAACTATAAAATACTATGAAAACTATTTTAATTACAGGTGGAGCTGGATTTATCGGTTCTCACGTTGTAAGAGAATTTGTCTTAAAATATCCTGTAACGAAGATTATCAACCTTGATGCATTGACATATGCAGGAAATTTAGAGAATTTGAAAGATATCGAAAGTAAATCAAATTATGAATTCGTAAAAGCTGATATTACTGACGCAAAACATATATTAGAAGTTTTTGAAAGACATCAGCCAGATGGTGTTATTCATTTAGCTGCCGAATCTCACGTGGATCGTTCGATCACAAATCCATTAGACTTTGTGATGACAAATGTGATTGGAACAGTAAACTTATTGAATGCTGCAAAAACAATTTGGAACAATAATTTCGAAGGAAAACGTTTTCATCATGTTTCTACAGATGAGGTTTTTGGCGCTTTGGGTGATGAAGGATTCTTTACGGAAGAAACATCGTATGATCCGCATTCACCATATTCGGCATCAAAAGCATCTTCGGATCATTTTGTAAGAGCTTATCATGATACCTATGGTTTACCAATTGTGATGACAAATTGTTCGAATAATTATGGGCCAAATCATTTTCCAGAAAAATTAATTCCGTTGTGTATTCATAATATTTTGAACGGAAATCCGCTACCTATTTATGGAGATGGAAAATATACACGCGATTGGTTATTTGTAATCGATCATGCAAAAGCGATTGACTTGGTTTTCCACGAGGGAAAAAATGGAGATTCTTACAATGTAGGAGGTTTCAACGAATGGAAAAATATCGATTTGGTAAAAGAATTGTGTAAACAAATGGACGAAAAATTAGGTAAAGAAGCGGGAACTTCAGAACAATTAATCACTTTTGTGAAAGATCGTCCAGGACATGATTTACGTTATGCAATTGATGCGACTAAAATCAACGAAGAATTAGGCTGGAAACCAAGTGTGACGTTTGAGCAAGGTTTGAGCCTAACAATTGATTGGTTTTTATCAAACAAAGAATGGCTGGACAATGTAACATCTGGCGATTATCAAAATTATTACGAAAAACAATATAATTAAAAAAGGGTTTTATAGGTTAATGAAGAAATTAATCTATAAACTTAAAACCTTAACCTAAAAAGTTTTTATGAGTTTAAAAACAGTAGTTTACTCTTCTGACAAAAAAAACACATTTCCTCAAGGAATTAAAAAATATATTTAAAGATATATCAAATTCTCACTTTTTAGCTTTTCAGATGGCTAAAAGGGACATACAAGCACAGTATAGACAGTCTTATTTGGGTATTTTTTGGCATTTGCTCCAGTTATTATTAACTAATTAGTGTGGCTGTTTTTAAATGGATCAGGTGTTGTTTCAGTACAAGGAGTTGGTATTCCTTATCCTTTGTTTGTTGTGATTGGTACAATTTTATGGAGTGTATTTGCTGATACAGTTCAAAGCTCTATGGTTTCTGTAAACGCAGGAAAGGGAATTATTTCTAAAATTAATTTCCCTAAAGAAGCGCTTCTAATGGCTGGTATGTATAAAATAAGTTTCAATCTAGGATTGAAACTTATTTTGTTAGTCGTCTTTTTAATTTATTTCGGTGTTAATTTAGATATTAATTTTCTCTACTTTCCATTTCTATTGGTGGTACTTTTAATTTTTAGCTTTGCTATCAACAATATCCCAGTTTATTATATCAATCAGATTACTGCCGTTTATACTTTTTCCGAATATATTCACAGTTAGCAAAAAATCATTCAAATCTTATAAATATTAATAATAAGGAGGTTAGCAAATTAAAGAAACTTTAAAAAAAAAGCTAAATAATTCACAAAAGAAACTAATTCATAAAAGAATTAAAAATCATATTTTTTTTATTTTGAAATACTCAACGTTTGATATTTCGTATATAAATTATATTAAAGATATTGGCTTTAGAACATCTTTAAAACTAATAAAATGGAAATGACAACATTTCTACTAAATTAGAGTTACTAAAAAAATCAAGATTACTAAAATTACTATATAAATTAGGACTATTTAAAGGATATAAATACCTATAATTAGAAAAAGCTCATATTAATCGGTAACAACTTTACTTTACAACAAAACCTAATAGCTAACCTCTACTAATCTACATTTAGCAAGAAACACTAAACAATCTGTTTGTATAAAACAAATCAAAATCAAAATTAAGCAATCCACAAATTTATTCAGCATCATTATAGCTAATATACATGAAGTATCATCACAAATTCCTATAACAAACCTCCTCTTTAAGTCGGCTTAGAGGCGACATAAAGGTAGCACAGAGGTAGCATAGAACTACTATAAAAATAACTTAGGAATACAGTTGAAGAAGTAAAAAATAATTAAAAAGGAGAAAAATAGAAATAAATTCGCTAAATTTAATTAATTGATTTTCAATAGTTAAATATAGTAAATTTATGGCTAAAACAGATAATGAATTTAATATAAATGGTAAATTAGGAAATTTAATTTTTTTTCAACGTAATGGTAAATCTTTTGTCAAAAAATATGCAGGCGGATTTGTTAATAGTTCAGCACAACAACATCCAAATACAATAGAAGTTAAGAGACGTTTCAAAGAATTATCGATGTTTTCCGCATCATTCAAGAAACACATACTACCATTCAACTGGAAACAAAAAGACGGAACTTTTCACAACCAATTGGTTTCATTTTTTTCTACTATAAAAAAAGAAACCAATCAAACTACCATGTACACAGCACTAGTAGAAGCCTACAAAAATGGTAAATTACAACATCGTTCACTCAACAAAAAGTGCAAACTATCCCCGTTTTATGTGGAATATAATGCCCAAACAAATGAATTAAAAATACAAGCAGGCCTAGTATTTCAACACAAATCCAAATTCCCAAACGCTTTTTTAGAAATCAGTATAGGATGGTTGGTTTGCACCGAAGAATTAGAGTTAAATCTTATCAATTTTCAAAATTTCTATGTTCCAATAGATAACCTTGCTACACCACTTGCAGAAATTAAATTATCACCACAAATACATGAACAACAAAACTCATCAACAATTTTTCCTTTTGTCGGCATATCCATTGTGACACAAGACAACGAACAAGCTAAACTCTTTCATCCTTTTCACTATACACTCACCACATTCCTATAAATAAGAAAGCATAAGCTATAATTAGTAAATCTACTTTTCATTAAGAATATCTTAATTATCGTATAAAATAAATAATGATAAATAAATACGCTTAAAAAATAGAAGAGCAATGCCATCAAATAATAACTTGTATATTCTTACAAATGAAGTAACATTGTAAACAGCTAAATTAGAAACACTTAATATACACATCATGCAACAACCTCTTATTTCGGTTATTGTTCCTTGCTACAATCAGTCTATTTATATGGACGAATGTCTACAATCAGTCTTAGATCAAACCTATCAAAATTGGAAATGTATTATTGTAAATGACGGTACAATACCACAAAAAAACCTCAACTATGTTGAGGTTTTTTTCTATAAAGATTAATCTTATTCCTGAATTAAAAGTCGGAATCCTTCACCGTGAATATTCACGATTTCTACTGCTGGATCTTTCTTCAAATACTTACGTAATTTCGCAATATATACGTCCATAGAACGTGATGTAAAGTAATTATCATCGTGCCAAATACGTGTTAAGGCAATCTCACGAGGCATTAAATCATTTTTGTAAACTGCCAATAAACGTAATAATTCGTTTTCTTTTGGCGAAAGTTTCTGTGATTTACCATCGTAAATTAATTGTCTCAATTTTGCATTGAACGTAAACTTACCAATTTTGAAATCTTCTTGTTCAAATTTTTCTTCTTCGCCAGAATTACGTTGTAAAACAGCTTTTATTTTGTACAATAAAACTTCTGAATCAAATGGTTTTAAGACATAATCGTCTGCTCCAATTTTGTAACCATTCAAAACATCCTCGCGCATGTTTTTCGCTGTTAAAAATATAATTGGTTGTTCACTTTTTAGTTCTTTGATCTCTTTTCCTAATGTAAAACCATCTTTTTTAGGCATCATTACATCAAGGATGCATAGATCATAATCACTTTCTTTAAATTTGGTAAGACCGTCCTCACCATCGATTGCGTGCGTTACGTCAAAATCGTTTATAACCAAATAATCCTTTAATACACTTCCGAAGCTTGGATCATCTTCTACTAAAAGTAATCGTTGTTTATCACTCATTGATCTATGATTTTAGAGGGATTTTAATGAAAAAAGTACTTCCTTTTCCTGCTGAACTTTCTGCCCAAACCTGTCCGCCGTGAAGCTGAACGATTTTTTTGACATAAGCCAACCCAAGTCCATGACCTTTTACATTGTGTATATTTCCCGTTTCTTCTCTATAAAATTGTTCAAATATTTTTTTCAGAACGTTTTGCGACATTCCCATTCCTTTATCAGAAATTTCAATTAAAAAATTGTTGTCTTTGTTGTATGTTTTTACTCTAATCTCTGGTGTGTTTGGAGAGTATTTTCGAGCATTATCCAATACATTAATAACGATATTCTCTAAATGGAAGGGATCTCCTTTTACAAATGATTGTTCTGCGTTGTATTCCTCAAATATTGTACCATTTCTTTCTTCTACAATAAATCTTATCGGCTCAACACTTTTTTGTACAATACCATTCAAATTTACTTCCTGAAAATTCATGTCCATTTGATTGCGATCAAGCTTCGACATTCGTAAGACCATCTCAACGTGAGCATTCATACGTTTGTTTTCTTGTTTGATCAAATCTGCATAATATTTCACCTTTTCAGGATCAGTAAATATCTTTTCATTACGCAATGCATCAGACGCAATATTAATGGTTGCAATAGGCGTTTTGAATTCGTGCGTCATATTATTGATGAAATCTGTTTTGATTTCCGAACTCTTGCGTTGCAATTGCATATAATAAATTGACAAGGAGAAAACCGTAATAATAATCATGGTTAAGATAAATGTCAACGAAATAACTGGAACGGTTGGTGCAATAATGGCTAAATTTCGGTTAACAAAATTTGCTGCCAAATAATATTCGATATGATCCTTTCTATCCAAAAATAGCGGAACCATAAACTCAATTTTATTGCGATCGAAATCTTTTGATTTGACATTTGTTTCTGTCGAATCTTTTTTCAAAACTGCCAAAATTGGCATTGCTTGGTGAATTCCTCTGTTGCGTAATTCGTTTTTCAAAATAGAATCTAGCATCGCATAATTCACACGTTTGTCGATTGGCGTAGAACCAGCGTCCCAACGTGCAGCACTTTCCAATGTAAATGTTCCGTCTTGTAAAGCGTGTTCAAAATTCAGATTAAGATTCGGAATTCCTCTTGCAGAAGAATCTTTGTCTATTTTGAAAACGCGTTCTTGCGAATAAATATTCGCTTTCGTTAAGCTGTCATTGTATTTTCCAGATGATGGCAACATCGATTTTTCGACTACATAGCGCGTTACATAAGCGTACGTTACACCAAGCGAATCTTTGATGACTTGATTGGTTACAACTTGCGGTTTATCTTTATTTGATTTTAAATCAGATTGTATATTATTGAATTTCTTATAATAACGCTCTAATTCGTTTTTGTTTATTTTCTCTGTTGTATAATTCATCGCTTGGTACACATTGTTGTTAAAACTGTCTGTACCATTCTGAATTGTTAAGTTTAGCCAATAGAATTGAATAATTATCAATCCTATAAGCGCAACACTCATGATAACGATTAAGATTTTATAAAATCCTTTTTTCATTTATTTTTTATTGAATGATTAAAAATAGTTTAATCTTTTCTAATTTCTATCTTTTTGTTAAAATTTGGACGATTAAATCATTTTTTTGATTTTGATAAACGTTTGTTCCACTTCATTTTTCAAGTGAGCTAAATCGCCATTATTATCAATAATAAAATCTGATTTAGCGATTCGTTCTTCGTCCGAAATCTGATTGTTTATTCTCGCAAGAATTTCTTCTCGTGATAAACCATCTCTTTCTATAGTTCGTGCAATTCGCGTTTCTATATCGACCACTACACTTATCACAACATCGCAATCTTTGTAACTACCACTTTCTATTAAAATGGCAGCTTCTTTCATTACAATGTCCGATTTTTGAGCTTTTTTCCAATCTTCAAAATCTTGGAAAACTGCTGGATGAACAATTGAATTTAATAGCTTCAATTTTTCATTATTCTGAAAAACTTGTTTTGATATAAATGGTTTATTCAAACCATTTTCATTGTACGCTTCTTCACCAAAAGCTGCAATAATTTTAACTTTTACTTCAGAGTTTTCATTCTGAATCGTTTTCGCTCTTGTGTCAGAATTATATACCGGAATACCTAATTCTTCGAAGAATTTTGCTGCTGTACTTTTGCCAGATCCTATTCCGCCAGTAATACCTGCTACAAAAGGTTGGTTGTTTTTCATGGTTTGAAGTTAAAAAAATGCCGAAGAATAATTCCTTCGGCAATCAGTTAAATATATGTTAACCTTAAACTTAGTTTTTTTCTTCTACTACTTTGTCTGATTTTTCAGCTTTGTCAGTCGTTTTTGAATAACGTGCAGCAGTTAATTCACGAGAAATTGCAGCCTTTTCAAATTTAATTTTTCCAGCTCCAGTTTCGATGATAACAGCGTCGTCATAAATTTCGTTGATTTTCCCGTGAATTCCAGAAGTTGTTACAACTTGATCACCACGTTTGATATCCGTTTGAAATTGTTTTTCTTGTTTCGCTTTCTTTTGTTGAGGACGAATCATGAAAAAGTACATAATTACGAACATTCCTCCGAACATCAAAAGCATAGACATTCCTCCGCCTTGTGCACCAGCTTGTAAAAAGATTGTTTGAATCATTTTTATATTTTATCGATTTAATACTTATTGTCCAAATGCTTGTTGCGCATTTTGATCATTTGCAGTAGCTCCAACAACGTTTGCAGAAATATCAAATTTCTCGTGACCGTTTACTGTGTTTGTTACTAAAGTTACTGTTTTTTGTTGTTTTCCGTTCATGTTTCCAGCTGTGTAAACAACTTTGATAGAATCTGTAGCTCCTACCGCAATTGGAGTAGAAGGGAATTCAGGAACGGTACAACCACAAGTTGCAGACGCATCGCGAATAACTAATGGAGATTTACCATCGTTTTTGAACTTGATATATGTTTCTACTTTATTGTTAGCTTTTACATCTCCAAAATCGTGATTTGCTTCTGCTAATGTTAAAACTGGAGCTGTAGCTGGATCTACAACATTTTCAGCTTGTTGAGCTGTTTCTTCTGCTGTAAAATTGTCGCTAGCTTTTTTCTCTCCACAAGAGCTGATTGCGAATGATAATGCAAATGCACCTAAAATAAATAATTTACTTTTCATTTTTATAATTATTTGTCTTAGTCAAAATTAAGAAAAAATAGTGATTATAATAAACCTCTACCGTATTTTGGTAAATTATTATTGTCTTTTAACTCTTTTAATGTTTTATCTAAGATTCCGTTAACAAAAACACGCGATTTTTCTGTCGAATAACTCTTCGCTAATTCCACATATTCGTTGATTGTAACTTTTGCAGGAATATTTGAGAAATATAAAAATTCTGTCAAAGCCATTTCTAAAATAATCAAATCGATTGTCGCAATACGATCTAATTCCCAGTTTTGAGCTTTTTCGTCAATGATTTTTCTTGTTTCTACTTGGTGACGAATAGTTTTACGGAATAATTCTTCAGTAAATTTTTTGTCATCTAAATCTTTGTAAACTTTGAACAAAGAAATCAACGGAGAACTGTTTTGACGGAACGATTTTATCGTTGTGTGTACCATCGCATTTGCAATATGTACATCGTCTGCCCACGTGATCTGAATTCCTTCTAAGTAATCGTGCAAATCTTCATATTCAGCAATAAATTCTACGAAAAAGTTCAAGATAAATTCTTTGTCTTCTTCAAAAGAATGTTTGTCGCTGCTCATGTACGTTTTGTACAATTCGCTTTCTGTCAAATTTTTAAAGATATTGTTTGGATAAGAATCATAAATATCCCAAAGTAAAAATTTGTTGTCATTTGAATAACGAGATAATTCAAGATTTTGTTCAATAATTTTGAATATTTTATTCTGAACAAATTTTAAATTTGGATTTAAATCTTCTTGGGTTGGAAAGTTTTTTGATTTTGCAAGTTCAATTTTATGCTCTGCAATGTCCTTTTGAACTTTAATCAAATTTAGGAGATAAATGTACAAATCATAGATTTGATCGATACTTTTCATCATATTTTTCTCGACCGCTCTTTCTTCGCCTTCAGTTCCTAAACTATTGTAAGCATAGATATTCTGCATTACTTTTTCGCGTAGTTGTCTTCTTCCCAACATAATTTCAATGATATAACGTCTAATAAATTGATGCAAAGGTAAAAAAAAGAATGTAATTTTGTTTTGTGAAATCATTACAAAAGTTAAATAAATTTTTATGGAAGTATAAATGGAGAATATTTTTGGGCTTCATTTTTACGATTTGTGCCAATTGGGTGCAGGTTTATTCCGTTACATATATTAGAGAAGCGATTAATACAGTTGAAGAATTGCTACGAAATTTTAAGAAAGAAGGAACAGATAACCTCGATCTTTTGAAAGATGGTTTGATGTATGCCAGTTTGGCTTTTTTCTTTTTTAAAGTTTTGGGAGGAGTTTTGACGGTTGGTACACGACAAATGATTATTGTGGCGTCGCGTTATATTGAGTTCGATTTGAAAAATGTGATTTACGATAAGTATCAAAAATTATCGTTGTCCTTTTACAAAAAACACAAAACGGGCGATTTGATGAATCGTATTACCGAAGATGTCGGATTGGTGCGTATGTATCTTGGACCTGGAATTATGTATCCAATTGATTTGGTATCGCGAGTTGTGATCATTGCGTATTTTATGTTGCAAATTGATCAACAATTAACGCTTTATACATTAGCTCCATTACCGATTTTATCATTGTTAATTTATAATGTTGCACGAAATATTAACAAGAAAAGTAAGCGCGTACAAGAACAACAATCTACGATTTCGTCATCTGTACAAGATACTTTTGCTGGAATTCGTGTGATAAAATCATTCAATTCGGAAGAATTTATTAAATCTAAATACGAAGTAGAAGCAGACGAATATCAGAAACGTGCGCTTAATTTAGCTCAAATTCAGGCAGCTTTTGGACCATTGATGGTTGTTGTAGTTGGTGTGAGTAATTTGGTGATTTTGTATTTGGGAGGAGTAAAATATATAGAAGGAACAATGGATATTGGTTCTATTGCACAATTTTTCCTTTACCTAAATATGTTAATTTGGCCATTTACTTCGTTGGGTTGGATTACAATGGTTGTGCAGCGTGCGGAAGCATCAATGTTTCGTATCAACGAATTTTTGAATGCTGAAACTGATGTGAAAGAAAAACAATTAGTCAATCATGAAGTAGAAGGAACAATCGAATTTAAAAATGTGACGTATATCTACGAAAACACAGGAATTAAGGCGTTGGATAATGTTTCGTTCAAAATTAATAAAGGTGAAACTTTAGCGATTCTTGGAAAAACAGGTTCAGGAAAATCGACAATTGCTTTGTTAGTTGCGCGTTCGCTGGAACCGACTTCTGGTGAAATTTTGATTGATGGTAAAAATATTCATGATATTAATGTAGAATCTATTCGAGAAGAAATTGGTTATGTTCCGCAAGAAGCTTTCCTTTTCTCGGATTCGCTAACCAATAATATTTTGTTTGGTTCTGACGATACAGATGAGCAAACGGCTGAAATTTTTGCGAAGAAAGCTGTTGTTCATGATAATATTGATCGATTTAAAGAACGTTACGAAACAGTTGTTGGTGAACGCGGCGTTACGCTTTCTGGAGGTCAAAAACAACGTGTTTCTATAGCTCGTGCATTGGTAAATGATCCGAAAATATTAATCTTTGATGATAGTTTGTCTGCTGTAGATACCGAAACCGAAGAACAAATCTTGAATAATTTATCTTCTGAGATTAATGGTAAAACAACCATCATTATTACGCATCGTGTGTCTTCTGCAAAGCGCGCTGATCAGATTTTGGTTTTAGAAGATGGTCATGTTTTAGAAAATGGTTCGAACAGCGAATTATTAAATAAGCATGGTTATTATTATGAATTGTACAATAAACAACTGCTAGATTAAGTTTATTTATATAGATTTAATAAAATAATAGAAAATAATTGTTTAAAACGTTGTTATTTTCTTAATTTTTTTTAGATTTGTTAGGAAACATTTAACAATTAAACTCTATTTAGACTTATGAATGATTTTGAAAACCAAGAAAAGGTGGATGCAGAAGGAGTCTTTTCAAAGGTATTAAGGGCTGGAAGAAGAACTTATTTTTTCGATGTCCGCGAAACAAGAGCAGGGGATTATTACTTGACGATTACTGAAAGTAAAAAAAATACGCAGGAAGATGGAAATGTGTATTACAAAAAACATAAAATCTACTTGTACAAAGAAGATTTTGAAAGTTTCAAAGATATGTTAGACGAAACGACCGATTTTGTTTTTGCTCAAAAAGGACAAGAGGTAATTTCGGAAAGACATCAGAAAGATTTTGATCCAAAAATTAAAGTTGTGGGTAAAGACGAAACGCAAGTTGAATCTTTTACCAATATCGATTTTGACGATATATAGACTTTACTAAATATGCGTAAAAAGAAACCTCCACTCAATAATTTGAGCGGAGGTTTTTATTTATGCTTGAATATTTTTATGTCTCCTATCAACAATCCTCCATCTTTTTCAAAATCTATATTATCCAAAATAGTTAGATATTTAGTTATATTCTTTTTCTTGAGAAATTTGTTTAATATTATTGAATATATTCTTTGAATCTCATAATCAAACTCACATAATAGAGATTCAAGATCATAAGATTCATCAATATCTTGATTTTTTATTAATAGAATTTTATCATTTTCTAAATCAACCCGTGAAATTTCGTAAACATCAAAATCTTTAGAGTCATTGCTTATGTAATTCGTAGAGTGAGCACCAATTTTATTTCTTAATTCAATTATTTTATACTTTTTTAAATCATTAACTATTTTGGATTTGTGTGGAATTTTATGAATCTCAATTAAGTTAATTATTGCTAATTGTTGTTGATAAACAGCATTTAAAATTCCGTAAAGCCTCAGGTATTGTTCTCCTATATCTAGTATTTTAGTAGGTCCAGATAATTTAAATTTTAAGTAATTTTTCTTGGCGTATTCTGTGTCATCAATTACGTATAGAGCATTTAATAATATATTCCAATCAAATTCTTTTTCAAAGTAAAAGAATTTAATAACATCTGATTTAAAATTTTTAGATTTTTCAGGATTCCATTTAATTGAAAAATCACTTAAAACTTCATTATGTAAATCTTTATATTTACTTATAATAGACCTATTGTCCATATTTATTTTTTCTAAAATTACAATATTTTAATTTATCAGCTTTATTTAGTAAAATCATTTAATTACAAAATGTCAAGTAGAATTTATTTCAGGTTCGCATCTCGTGAGATTCTGAAACAGGTTCAGAATGACAATAAATCATACAAAAAAACCTCTCAAAGAATTCTTTGAGAGGTTTGATATATTGTAAATAAGTTAAAATCCTAACCTACTAATTCTTCTACTTTGTCAGCAGCGTCTTTTAATGTGATAGCAGAGTGAACAGCGAAACCTGATTCATCAATCATTTTCTTAGCGATTTCTGCATTTGTTCCTTGTAAACGAACAATAATTGGCACATTAATTTCGTCACCCATATTGTTGTAAGCATCTAAAATACCTTGAGCAACACGATCACAACGTACAATACCACCAAAAATATTGATTAAGATAGCTTTTACGTTTTTATCTTTTAAGATAATACGGAAACCTTTTTCTACACGCTCAGCATCAGCAGTACCACCAACGTCTAAGAAGTTTGCAGGATTACCACCAGATAATTTGATGATATCCATAGTTGCCATTGCTAAACCAGCTCCGTTAACCATACATCCTACGTTTCCGTCTAATTTTACGAAGTTTAATCCAGCTTCACCAGCTTCAACTTCTGTTGGATCTTCTTCTCTTGTATCACGTAAAGCAGCGATATCTGGATGACGGAATAATGAGTTATCATCGATAGATACTTTAGCATCTACAGCGATAATTTGATCGTCAGATGTTTTAAGAACTGGGTTAATTTCGAACATAGAAGCGTCAATCGCAACGTATGCATTATATAAAGCAGTGATAAATTTAACACCATCTTTGAAAGCATTTCCTGATAAACCTAAGTTAAAAGCAACTTTACGCGCTTGGAAACCTTGGATTCCTACAGCAGGATCAATTTCTTCTGTAAAGATTTTGTCTGGTGTGTGCTCAGCAACTTCCTCGATATCCATTCCACCTTCAGTAGAATACATAATCATGTTTTTACCAGTTGCACGATCTAACAATACAGAAACATAGTATTCTTCAGTTTCAGATTCACCTGGATAATAAACATCCTCAGCAATTAAAACTTGATGAACTTTTTTACCTTCAGCCGAAGTTTGAGGTGTTACTAACTGCATTCCGATGATTTCGTTTGCTTTCTCTTTAACTTCGTCCAAGTTTTTAGCAAGCTTTACTCCACCACCTTTTCCACGACCACCTGCGTGTACTTGTGCTTTTACGACATGCCAACCTGTACCAGTTTGTTCAGTTAATTGTTTAGCAGCTTCTACAGCTTCTTCTGGTGTAGTAGCAACGATACCACGTTGTACTTTCACACCATATTTACTAAGAATTTCTTTTCCTTGATATTCGTGAAGATTCATTTTTTTTGATTTTTCAATTACAAAAATAAAAATATTGTTGATGTATTCTAAATTTTGCCATATTAATTTTATCAGCTTATGCTAAAAAAGTGATTAATATTATTTATTTAGAGGTTACAAGATACGAATATTAATGATTTAAAAAGTCAAAACAATTGTTATATAATTTTTAAATCGTACCAAGTACACTAAAATTGTTTGTTTTGGGTTTAAAGCATTTTCGACGGAGGATTGATTTTATAATTTTATCAATAAAAAACCGTCAATTCTAGTGAAATTCTATTCTCGATACAATTTTTTATCATTTCATTTCTAAAAATCACTCGAACTGACGAATTTTAATTCAAAAAAAACTTATCACTTATGATTTAAGACTTAGTACTTAATTTATATCTTTACCTCATGATAAAAGCAGAAAATATTGTTAAGAAATTTGGTGAATTAGAAGTGCTAAAAAATGTTTCTTTATCGATTGTAGAAAAAGAAATCGTTTCTATCGTTGGTGCTTCTGGAGCAGGAAAAACAACTTTGCTTCAAATTTTAGGAACATTAGAAAAAAGTTCTGAGCCAAAGAAATATAATACTTCTATTCAGATTGCGGGACAAGATATCACGAAGTTAAACGATCGCGATTTATCTAAATTTCGTAACGAAAACATTGGATTCATTTTTCAGTTTCATCAATTGTTGCCAGAATTTAATGCAATAGAAAATATTTGTATTCCAGCTTTTATCAAGAAAACAAAAAAAGCAGAAGCCGAAAAGCGTGCAAAAGAGTTAATGTCTTATTTGGGACTTTCGCAACGTTTGACACATAAACCTAATCAACTTTCTGGAGGAGAACAACAACGTGTAGCAGTAGCTCGTGCGTTGATTAATCAGCCTAAAGTAGTTTTTGCTGATGAACCTTCTGGTAATTTAGATTCTAAAAATGCTGAAGAATTACATGAATTATTTTTCAATCTTCGAAACGAATTTGGACAAACTTTTGTCATTGTGACACATAACGAAGAATTAGCAAATATGACCGATCGAAAATTGGTAATGGCTGATGGAATTTTTCAAATAGAAATGTAAATGATTCAAGAAGAATTAAAGGATTTTTTAGACGAAAAAGTTCTTCAATATAATACATTAGACTTTATCGATTCTGATCCAGTACAGATTCCGCATAGATTTTCTGCGAAAGAAGATATCGAAATTGCTGGGTTTTTAGCGGCAACAATTGCATGGGGAAATCGTAAAATGATTATCAATAATGCGAATAAAATGATGCAGTTGATGGGAAATTCGCCTTACGATTTTGTGATGAATTTCTCTGAGAATCATTTAAAGAATTTGGGTGGTTTTGTTCACAGAACATTCAATAGTGAAGATTTGAAATTTTTCATGCAATCGCTTCGTAACATTTATCAAAATCATGGCGGATTGGAACAAGTTTTTGCAAAACATCAAACTTCAGATTCGATGCAAGCATCAATCTCGAATTTCAAACAAACTTTTTTTGAAATAGAACATCCAACTCGAACAACTAAACATATTTCAGATCCATTGAATAATTCGGCTGCAAAGCGTATCAATATGTACTTGCGTTGGATGATTCGTGATGACAAACAAGGCGTAGATTTAGGAATTTGGAAATCCATTCCAACTTCTATTCTTTCCTGTCCTTTGGATGTACATTCGGGAAATGTTGCACGAAAATTAAATATTCTGACTCGAAAACAAAATGATGCAAAAGCATTGAAAGAACTTGATACAAAATTGCGAGAAATGGATGCAAATGATCCTGTGAAATATGATTTCGCTTTATTTGGTTTGGGTGTTTTCGAAGGGTTTTAACTGAACTGAAAATAATTTTATTTAGAAAAATTAGAATTAAATTCGCTAAAAATAAGTTTGTATGAAAGAATTGAATGGAATAAAATATATCGAACGTTTACCTGTTGTTTCGACTGAAAAAACGCCTCTTTTTGTGCTGATACATGGTTATGGAAGCAACGAAGAAGATTTGTTTTCATTTGCACAAGATTTACCGCAGAATGCGCATATTATAAGTGTACGAGCGTTGCATGATATTGTGTATGGCGGATATGCGTGGTATGATATTAATTTTGTGAACAATGAAAAATGGATGGATGAAACGCAAGCAATAGAATCGCGTAATAAATTGGTCGAATTTATTGATGCAATTGTTCAACAAGAGAATTTAGATGACGCAAATGTAACATTGATGGGCTTTAGCCAAGGTGCAATTTTGAGTTATGCGATTTCGCTAAATAATCCAGAAAAGATTAAAAACGTGGCTATTTTAAGTGGTTATCCAGAAGCTAAAATTATTGGAGATTTTGATCAATCGAAAGATTTTTCGAACTTAAATTTCTTTGTTTCGCACGGAACAGAAGATGTTGTATTGCCAATTGAATTAGGACGAATGGGTGACGAGTTTTTAAAATCGTCGAATATTAATTTCGAATACCACGAATACAGAAGTGGACACGGAATTGCTCCTCAAAATTATTATGATTTGATGGATTGGATCAAAAGATTTTAATCCTAAAAATAATGAAATTCTGAAACAAATTCAGAATGACTTTCTTTGTTTATAGCCAATGACTAATAATAATGAAAATTGTCATATTGAGTGATTTTCGTTTCGATAGAATAAGAAAATTGTATCGAAATATCTCAATTTAAATAAATTTAACTTCTATGGCGTCGCCGTGATATTCCTTGAACGAGGCGTCATAGAATTCGATATTCGTGTAACGATATAACAATTCGGTAATTTCTTTTTTCAGAATTCCTTTTCCATAACCGTGAATTAAAATCAATCGAATTTGACTTTCGAACATAGCGCGCTCCACCTCATTTCGTGCAACATCTAATTGTGTTTGTATAATTTGCGCATTATCCAAATCACGCCAATTATCAACTAAATTTTCGATATGCAAATCAATTTCTCGCGTTAAATAAGGATGTCGATGAGATTTGCGAAAAGTCTTAAACTTTGGTTTCGAAAATTCTTTGATTTTCTCATCTCGATATTCTTCATAGTCAATTTCAATATCTTTGATGATTTCATCTTGGCGATACTCATATTCAAAACCAAACTCATCATTAAAGTAAACAAAATCACCTTTCAATTTGGAAATTGTTCCCGAAATATTATCATCTATCACTTTAACTTTTGTACCAATTTTGAACATTCGACTACTTTTTCTGCAAAATTAAGAATTATTTTATGAGTTTTTAAGTTGTTGTATTATTCAATTCAAACTCAATGTTGTATTTTTGTTTATTAAACTAACCAAATGTCAAATCAACATAGAAAAATAAAAGTACTTTTTAGGCTTCGTTCATTAGAAATGGGTGGAGTTCCAATAGTAGTTTTAGATTTGTTGCGAAACTTACCAAAAGATAAATTCGACTTTACTTTGATGCTTAACTTGTATCAAGGCGAATTGATTAAAGAAATTCCTATAACCTTTAGTTGTAATCAACAATCCAAAATCAGGAATTTCTGAATCGTTTAGATCAATTCGTTCTAATCTGAAATATTTATACAAGAATCCAGGACTTGAAGATGATAACAAAACGATTTTAATGACATCATTTATTGGAGGTGAAGGTAAAATTTTCAATGCGATGAATATTGCGAGTTCACTTGGTTCTATGGATAAGAAAACGGTTCTGATTGGATTAGATTTACGTCAACCAAAAATCTTTGATGATTTTAACATTAATAATAAAACAGGTGTAACAGACTATGTTGCGGATGATTTAGAGTTAAATCAAATTACACAACGTACAATTTTACCAAATTTAGATATTATTACAGCAGGTCCAATTCCTCCAAATCCTTCAGAATTGATTTTGAGTAATCGAATGGATCAATTATTTGCTGAATTGAAAGAGAAATATGAATTCGTAATTATAGATTCACCGCCAATAGGATTAGTAACAGATTCGTACGATTTGATGCTTAACGCAGATTGCACATTGTATGTAACACGTTACAACTATTCGGAGAAAAACTTTATCCATGCAATTTCGAATAAATATGATGAAGGTGAGGTTTCGAATGTCGGAATTATATTCAACGATTTCCAAATTAAAACTGGCTACGGTTACGGATATGGTTACGGCTACGGATATTTTGCTGGAGATGAGAATTTTGATAATTCATCATTCGGAAAAATAAAATGTTTAGCTTCTCGAAATAAAAGTAAATTCTTTTAATTGAAATGATCTTAAAGAACATATTTGATTATATACTTGCATTAATCCTACTAATATTTTTAGTTGGGTTAATTGTTTTGTTAATTATCATAAGTTCTATAGATACCAATCAATTTGGCGTTTTTACACAAAAAAGAGTTGGGAAAGACGGAAGATTTTTCAATATTTATAAAATCAGAACGATTAAAGGGGTTTCTAAATCGACAATAACAACCGATCAACATCAAATTACCAAAATTGGAAAGATTCTTCGAGATTATAAATTAGATGAATTACCTCAATTATTCAATATTCTAATAGGGGAAATGAGTTTTGTTGGACCTCGTCCTGATGTCGCTGGTTATGCAGATAAATTGGTTGGAGAGGATAGATTGGTGTTGAAAGTTAAACCTGGAATTACTGGTCCTGCTCAATTGAAATATTGTAAAGAAGAAGAAATTTTATCCAATGTAAATGATCCAATCAAATATAATGATGAAATTCTTTGGCCAGATAAAGTCAAGATCAATGTAGAATATGTAAAGAATTGGAGTTTTCGACAAGATTTGATTTACATGTTTCAAACAATATTCAAAAAATAAAAAGAGAATCCTAAATTGGATTCTCTTCTATTTTTAAAAATATTTTCGTTTTTCTAAACTTGGATAACACCTAAATTAAATTGTTTTTCAATCGGAGCATGATTCGCAGCTTCAATTCCCATCGAAATCCATTTACGCGTATCCAAAGGATCAATAATTCCATCTGTCCACAAACGTGCCGCAGCATAATAAGGACTTGTTTCATCATTGTATTTTGCTGTAATTTCGTTCAAAAGTTCTTGCTTTTTCACTTCATCAACTTCTACACCTTGCGCTTTCAAAGTCGCTTCTTTTATTTGTAGCAAAACTTTCGCCGCTTGCTCACCTCCCATAACTGCCAATTGAGCCGAAGGCCAAGCCGCAATTAATCTAGGATCATAAGCTTTTCCACACATAGCATAGTTTCCTGCACCATAAGAATTACCAACTATAATCGTGAATTTTGGAACAACAGAATTCGAAACTGCATTTACCATTTTCGCACCATCTTTGATAATACCACCATGTTCAGATTTAGATCCAACCATAAAACCAGTCACATCTTGTAAGAAAACTAACGGAATTTTCTTTTGGTTACAATTCGCAATAAAACGAGTCGCTTTATCCGCAGAATCTGAATAAATCACACCACCGAACTGCATTCCGTCTTTTTTAGACTTCACGATTTTACGTTGATTAGCTACAATTCCAACTGCCCAACCATCAATTCGAGCATACGTACAGATGATTGATTTCCCATAATCAGGCTTATATTCGTCCAATTCCGAGTTATCAACAAGTCTGTTAATAATCTCATACATATCGTACTGCTCAGCACGTGATTCAGGTAAAATACCATAGATTTCTTTCTCATCTAAAGCAGGTTTTGCTGCTTCAATTCGATTAAATCCAGCTTTTTCATAATCACCAATTTTACCAACAATAGATTTTATTCTATCCAAAGCATCTTTATCATCTTTTGCTTTATAATCAGTCACGCCAGAGATTTCGCAATGTGTTGTTGCTCCCCCTAAAGTTTCGTTGTCAATATCTTCTCCAATAGCTGCTTTTACCAAATAACTTCCAGCCAAGAAAATAGAACCTGTTTTGTCTACAATCATTGCTTCGTCGCTCATAATTGGTAAATATGCTCCACCAGCTACACAACTTCCCATCACAGCAGAAATTTGAGTAATTCCCATTGATGACATGATTGCATTATTGCGGAAAATTCGACCAAACATTTCTTTATCAGGAAAAATCTCATCTTGCATTGGTAAATAAACACCTGCGCTGTCCACCAAATAAATAATTGGCAATTTATTTTCCATCGCAATTTCTTGAGCACGCAAATTCTTTTTACCTGTAATTGGGAACCAAGCACCAGCTTTTACTGTCGCATCATTTGCAACAACAATACACTGTTTACCAGAAATGTAACCAATTTTCACAACAACACCTCCCGAAGGACATCCGCCGTGTTCTTTGTACATTTCATCTCCTGTTAAAGCACCAATCTCTATGTTCGGTTTTTTTTCGTCCAAAAGATAATCAATACGTTCCCTTGCAGACATTTTTCCTTTGCTATGCAACGCATCAATTCTTTTTTGACCTCCGCCAAGGTAAACTTGTTTCAGTTTTTGGCGTAGTTTAGAAAGTAATAATTTGTTATGATCCTCTCTTTTATTAAAAGTTAAATCCATTGTGGTTTTCTGTTTGTTTACAGCCCTAAACTAATGAATTTTATCGAATTCTTAAAATGAAATTTAGACTTGAGAATCAATGAATACAAAGTTCTTGCAATGCGTTTGGATTTGAGGAAAAAATGATAGAAAATCAGTTTCTAGATTCGCATAATTTTTTTCAAATTCGGGAATGATTTGATGTAAATTATTCTCAAATTTTGCTCGACTTCCGATTCCTTTTAATGTTTTTTGAACGCCTTCTATGGTCGAATAATTTTCGAACCAATCATATTTCAACAAATAAAAAATGATTTCTTGTAGTTTTTTTGGAAGCGAATTGTATTCATCCTTAAATAATTGATAACAATCTGATTTGAATTTTTCGAAAGGAGTTTCAGAATAATTATTCCAATATTTAATCAAAAAATAATCATAAATCACATCAATAATAATTGGTGCAAATTTGTGTTGTGTTTCGTGAAAATAACTTGAACTTTGTTTGACAGTTTCGTGAGAATCTGTAAATGTATCAATTGAACGATGCAATAAAATGCCTTTCTGAATATCTTCTGGAAAATCTAAATATTGTTTTCCCTTTACAGTTTCACCAAGCAAATTTCCAATTTGAAGCGATTGATTTCCGAAAGATAAATATTGATGTGCGACAAAGTTCATAAGGCTTGTTTAGTATCATAAAGTTAAGTTTTTTTGAATAAACCTGTGTTATTTTACTGTGAAGAAAAAAGCCATCTAAAAAAGATGGCTTAAGAATTATATTTTTATTCGTTATTTCCAGAAATTTGATTGATTTTTTCTTCTAAAATCGGATAATATTCGATCATAGAATCTTTTAAATTTCGATCCAAACTTAATGCATTTTGCAACGCTTCATTTCCTAATTGATCTTGCTCTGTAATATAATAGACATTACTCAATTGATAGAAAAATTCGGCACGATTAAAATTCTTTAAAGCGCCTGTTAATAAGGCTGCAATCGCTTGTTCGTACTCTCCAACAGCAATCAAAGTTTCGACGTAAGCAAACCAAGTATGGAAAACTAAAGGCTTTAATTGAACCAATTTCGAAAGGTTTTTTATAGCTTCTTCAAACTTCATTTGTTTCAGAAAATAGTAAGTTGAATCTGTATAATATTCGTAACTATCGCCATTCAATTCTATTGCACGCTGAATGTAATATTCGGCTTCCTCTATATTTCCTAATTTGTTGTAAAGCGAAGCTGTTTTTGCCCAAACTTTATCCAATTGCGGATCTTCTTTTATCGCAATATGATAAGCTTTCAATGCTTTTTGTGGTTTCTCTAACTTTTCGTACAATTCACCAATTTTCATATGCGTAACAGCGGGCGAATCATCAAATTCTAATGTTTCTTCTAGCGTTTCTATTGCTTTATTATATTCTCCTAATTCTTCCAATGAAAGCGCTTTGTTAGCATGACCAACAATAGAGTTAGGATTAATCGCGAGCACGTAATCCAATGCATTTATAGCTTCGTCATACATTTTTTTGTGATTGTACAACAGACCAAGTTGCAACCAAGAAACTTCCGAATATGGATTATCGTCAATAAAATCTTTTAAAAATTCGATGCATTCATCAGGATTATGAATTTCTTCGTAGCATTGAATAATAGAGTAGAAAGTATAATCGTTTTCTGGATTGAATTTCAATGCTTTTTTGAAAGCAATTAACGCAGAATGAACTTCATCTAAATTCAAATATTCATTTCCGATACAATTGCAAATAAAATCAGTTTCTTCTTCGTCTATTTGCAAAGCTTCTTCATAAAAACTTATTGCTTTTCGAGGCATATTTTTCAATCCCCAAAAACGTGCTTGTACAAGAAGGTAATCTAATTCGTTTGCAGCTAAATCTTTTAAATCTTTGATGAGTTTTGCAGCTTTTTTTAAATCCTCAGTTGTAAGAAAATATTCGATTCTCTTGATTTTGATATCTATATTCTCGGGATGCATTTTTTCTGCAAAATCCAACGAACGTTTTGCATATTCGCTATCATTTACTTCAAGATAGAACTCAATAATTTCGACCAAATCCTCCGAATCGTAATACTTATATTCACGATTATCAAGCATTTGCTCAAAACCTTCAATTAGCTCGTTATTAAAAAAATCTTCGTCCATAGTGATAGACTAATTTACAAAATAAAATGTGCAAAAATCATAACGAATTGTTAGAGTTTTGCACATTTGTTAAACAATTAAAATAGATTGTTTTAGATGATATTTTTTATGCTTTCGATCATTTTATCAGCTAATTTATTTGCATTTTCTTCTGAGGTACTTTCAGTATAAATACGAATAATTGGCTCTGTGTTTGACTTTCTTAAATGAACCCATTCTGTAGGGAAGTCAATTTTAACTCCATCAACCGTATTGATTTCTTCGTTTTTGTAAACTTCTTGAATTTTCACTAACAATTCGTCAACATTGATTTCTGGTGTTAATTCGATTTTCTTTTTCGCCATAAAATAAGCAGGATAAGAAGCTCTAATTTCAGAAACTGATTTATTTTGTTCAGCCAAATATGTCAAGAATAAAGCAATTCCTACTAAAGAATCGCGTCCGTAGTGCAATTCTGGATAAATAATACCACCGTTTCCTTCTCCACCAATTTTAGCGTCAACTTTTTTCATTTCAACTACAACATTCACTTCTCCAACTGCTGATGGCGAATATTTTTGACCATATTTTTCAGAAATATCGCGTAAAGCACGAGAAGATGATAAGTTAGAAACTGTTGCTGAAGGCGTTTTTGATAATACATAATCTGCGACTGCAACTAATGTGTATTCTTCTCCAAACATTTCACCTTTTTCGTCGATAATTGCTAAACGGTCAACATCTGGATCTACCACAATTCCGAAATCAGCTTGTTCGTCGATTACTTTTTTACAGATGTCACCTAAATGTTCTTTTAAAGGCTCTGGATTATGAGGAAAATGTCCGTTTGGCTCGCAATACATATCGTAATGAATCACACCTAAACGTTGTAACAACTTAGGAATTGCAATTCCTCCAGTTGAATTTACAGCATCAATCGCAACTTTAAAATTTTTCTCTTGAATCGCTTTTGCGTTTACTAATGGCAAAGCCAAAATTTTCTCGATATGTAAATCAATTGCGTCGTCAAACGTTTCATAAGAACCTAAATCATCAACTTCTGCAAATGTATAATCATCTTTATCTGCGAAAGCTAAAATTTGTGCGCCGTCTGCAGCAGAAACAAATTCTCCTTTTGCATTCAATAATTTCAACGCATTCCATTCTTTTGGATTGTGAGAAGCAGTTAAAATAATTCCTCCATCTGCATGCAAATGTGTCACCATAACTTCTACAGTTGGCGTTGTAGATAAACCTAAATCGACAACATTAATTCCTAATCCTTGTAAAGTTGAACAAACTAATTGAGAAACCATTTGTCCAGAAATACGAGCATCACGCCCTACAATTACTTTATATTCTGATTGATTTGATTGATTCTTAAGCCAAGTTCCGTAAGCTGCTGCAAATTTTACAGCGTCTATTGGAGTTAAATTATCTCCTGGTTTTCCTCCGATTGTTCCACGAAAACCTGAAATAGATTTGATTAGAGACATAAATTTTATTTTATAGTGTTACAAATTTACAATTTACAAAAACTTTTCTTATCTTTTTGGAACGATTTTAGTTAAGATTTACTTAACAATTTTTAAAACCATAAAAAATAGTATTAATTATGATGACAACTTCATTTATTATGTTAGGTATTACCGGAGTTTGGAGCTTTTTGGTATACTTAGTGTTCGGTTTAATTTGTGCTGGAATTGCTAAAGCAATAATGCCAGGTAAAGATCCGGGAGGATTTTGGGTAACTGCACTTATAGGTATTGTTGGTGCATATTTAGGAGCTTATATGCGTACAATTTTAGGAATTTCTCATGATGGAGAAGTAAGTTTTTTCAGTCCATTGGATTGGATTTTTTCAATCTTAGGATCATTAATTTTATTATTTATCTGGAAAAAATTATTAGCTCCAATGTTTAATAAATAATTCATTACAATTATAAAAAAATCCTTTATCAGTCTCTGATAAAGGATTTTTTTATTCATATTAATTTATAAAGGAAGAATTGCTTTTTCGTATTTCTGATTAATCATAATTGCAGAAGCTTCGTAAAAAGCAATAAATCCGCAGATGATTCCTGTCCAACCAGCAAAATGTAAAATGCTTTGACAACCTGTAAAGTTCCCTGCTGCCAATAAAAAGAATAATAAGGTTAATGAGCCAAATAATAGTTTTCCGACCAAATTGCCTTTTAAGGTTTGGAAAAAGTTGATTAATGTAAATAATCCCCACATTCCTAAATAACATCCCATTGCATTTCCGTCTGGTTTTTCTACACCAAACATCGGTGCTAACCATGTAAATACAAGTGTTAACCAAAAAGCGCCATAAGACATGAATGCAATACTACCAAAGTTGTTTCCTTTTTTCCATTCCATAACGCCAGCCACAAATTGTGCTCCACCTCCAAAGAAAACACCCATTCCCATAATCATACTATTAACAGGGAAAAAACCTGCATTGTGTATGTTTAATAAAACAGTTGTCATTGCAAAACCAAATAATCCTAAAGGTCCAGGATTTGCTGTTTGGTCTTTAATTGAGTAAATATTATTCATGTTATTTATTATTTTAAGACAATAATAATCTGAAAATAATAAATAAAAAAGAATTTATTCATAAAAAGTGTATAACGTACACTATAAAAGTATTTTTAAGTGAATAAAATATTGGTATGTAACAAATTGAATACTTAAATTTTTTATTGTCTTAAATGAATAAAAAATCCGTTAATTATTATTAACGGATTTTTGAATTTGAAATATAATGTGATTATTTCTTTTTGTTCTTTTGTTGTTGCTCTTGCATTTCTTGAGCTTGTTTCATCATTTCTTGCATTTTCGAAGCAAACTTACCTGTCTTTTTAGGTTTCGTTTTATTTGTTTCGATGATTTGATGAATCTTCGCTTCGTGAATCATATATTTCTTAATATATAACACGATGAAAATATTAATCGCATTGGATACTAAATAATACCAAGATAAACCTGAAGCGTAATTGTTAAGGAATACAAAGAAGAAAACTGGCATTACATACATCATGTATTTCATGAATTGCATGTTTGGCATTCCTTCTTGTTGTGGCATTTGGAAGTTATCCATAGATCCAGAAACTTTAAAATAAATCATCATTGCAACAATGTATAATAAAGCGAATACACTTAAGTGACCATTAAGGAATGGAACCCATTCTGGTAATTTGATTAAATCATCGAATGCTGTTAAATCATCTACGAACCAGAAAGGAACACCTCTCAAGTCGATTAAGTTCGGGAAGAAACGGAATAACGCATAGAAAATAGGAATTTGTAATAATGCTGGTAAACATCCTGCTAATGGATTGATTCCTGCATTACGATAAATTGCCATTGTTTCTTGTTGCTTCTTCATCGCATCTTTTGGATCCTTGTATTTTTCGTTGATTTCATTCAACTCTGGACGAACAACTTTCATCAATGCAGATTGACGGTATTGTTTGTACATAATTGGAGATAAAATCAATTTTACAACGATTGTCATCAAGAAGATTACCCATCCTAAAGGAATACTCATTGCTGCCAACCATTTAAATACATTCAAGAAGAAATATTTATTCAACCAACCAAATAATCCCCAACCAAAGTCAATTAAGTTTTGGAATCCTTTGTCGTTATAATCTTTCAACATTTTATAATCCAATGGAATAAAATCCCATGTGAATTTTGTATTGATTTCATTATTTTTTAACTCTAATTTTGAGTTTAAGTGATAGTGTTTACTATAAGTTAAATCCTCTTTATCAGAGTTTTTAGAACCACCTTTTGTTGTTTTAAACCCTTCATCATTTGATAAAACTGTTGCGAAGAATTGTTGTTTGTTGGCTACCCAAGAAATAGCTTCCTCTTCTTCCCATTCGTCAGAACCAAATAATTCGTATTCGATGTCTTTGTTTCCTTTGAACTGAAAATAAGTATGTGACCAATATTTTTCTTGATCTTTCCCTTTTTCAGTACTGAAACCATCCATTGTCCACGCTAAATCTACATTTTTATCAGAAGTGATGTTAGATAAACCTTGCGTTTTAACTTCGAAATCGATACCATAAGAATCGCCTAATGTATAGATGTATTGAATTTGACTATTTTGCGCATTTGCTGTAAACGTCACAATTGTATTGTTCGCATTCTTCTGTACTTGAGGTACAAAAACTAAATCCGAAACATTAAGAACAGCTCCTTGTTTTGTTTTGAATGATAAATTGAACTTACTTGATCCATCTTTTACCAAATGTAAAGGATCTTTGTGTCCATCTTTTTTGTCATTGTAAGCTGTATATCCAACGATTTGTACGTCAGAAATTTGAGCTCCTTTTGGCGAAAAAGTAACTTTTAGTTTATCATTACTAACTTCAACATCTTTTGCTAATGTAGGATCTACAGTTTGAAAAGCTTGTGTTGTAGCTGTTTTATTTAATTGTTCCTGTTTTTTTGCTTGCTCTTGCTTTTGAACTAATTCTTTTTTCTGAGCTTCGATCTCCGCTTCCGAAGGTTTGTTTAGAAAATAGAATACGCCAAAAAGAATTGCAATTAAAATAAAACCAATCGTTTGGTTAAAATCAAATTTTTTCTCTTGTTGCATTTAATAAATCATTTTGTTTATTGAATAAAGAAGCTTCGATAAAACTTATAAATAAAGGATGTGGCGAAGCAACTGTACTTTTATATTCCGGGTGGAATTGTACACCTATATAATATGGGTGTTGATTATGTTCTAAAATTTCTACTAATTCTGTTTCAGGATTTTTACCAACTGGAATAAAATTGTTTTCAACAAATTCATCGTAAAAATCATTGTTGAATTCATATCTATGACGATGACGTTCTAAGATTTCGGTTGTGTTGTAAATTTTCTCAATTTTTGAATTAGGAGTTAATTCACATTTCCAATTTCCTAAACGCATTGTTCCTCCTTTGTCCGATACATCTTTTTGATCTTCCATCAAACTGATAACTGGATAAGGCGTTGTTAAATCCATTTCTGCTGAATCTGCTTTTTCGTAACCTAAAACGTTACGCGCAAATTCAATTGCCATAATTTGCATTCCCAAACAAATTCCTAATGTTGGAATATTATTTCTTCGTGCATAATTTGCAGCAATTATTTTACCTAAAATACCACGATCTCCAAAACCTGGCGCAATCAAAATTCCCGAAACTCCTTTTAATTGCTCTCCAACATTGTCTTCTGTAATATCGCCAGAATATACCCAACGAACTTTTACATTCGTTTCGCAAGTTGCAGCAGCATGTGTAAATGCTTCTGTAATTGATTTATAAGAATCGTGTAACGAAACGTATTTACCAACTAAAGCAATTTCTATTTCGTTTTTAGGATTTTTATGATTTGATAAGAATTTGTTCCAAACCGTAAAATCTGGTTCTTGATCAGTTGGCAAATCTAAGCCTTTTAAAACAACTTCGTCAAAATTTTGTTCATGTAATAAGAATGGAACCTCATAAATTGTGTCTGCATCCATACTTTCAATCACGTTTTCTTTGCGAACATTACAGAATAAAGCCAATTTAGCTTTTACATCTTTTGGTAAATGACGCTCTGTACGTGTAACTAAAACATTAGCATGAATACCATTTTCCATTAATGTACGAACAGAATGTTGAGTAGGTTTTGTTTTTAATTCACCCGCAGCAGCTAAATAAGGGACTAATGTTAAGTGAATAACAGAAGAATTATGTTCTCCTAATTCCCAAGTTAACTGACGGATAGATTCGATATAAGGTAAAGATTCAATATCTCCAACCGTACCTCCAATTTCAGTAATGATGATATCATAATCACCTGTATTACCTAATAATTTGATACGGCGTTTTATTTCGTTTGTGATATGAGGAACAACTTGAACTGTTTTTCCTAAATAATCTCCACGACGTTCTTTTTCTATAACTGTTTGATAAATACGACCTGTAGTAACTGAGTTAGCACGAGACGTTGCACGGTTCAAGAAACGCTCATAATGTCCTAAATCTAAATCGGTCTCTGCACCGTCTTCCGTAACGTAACATTCTCCATGCTCGTAAGGATTAAGTGTTCCTGGGTCTACATTTATATAGGGATCCAATTTCTGAATTGTTACTCTATATCCTCTTGCTTCTAGTAGCATTCCTAATGATGATGCTACGATTCCTTTTCCTAACGACGATGTTACTCCTCCGGTAACGAAAATGTACTTTGGTGCTTTGTTTGTTTCCATTGAATCTTTAAATCAATGGTTGCAAATTTACGAATAAATAATGGGGTAAAAAAAAGTGGGAGTGAAATTTAGAGAAATAAAAATAGGCAAGCGATCTACATCACACCGCTACGACCGTATACCTTTGCTACGTTCCCGTCCTGGAGGATTCAACAGGAGCTGGTTGTGTAGGACTTGCCTGATGCAAAGGTAAGAAAGTTTTGCAAAAATAAAAGTGTTTATTGAAAAAACTTTCTTGTTACTTAGGTCTTATTGAATTAATAGATTGATTTACAAATAAAAATTAGAACTAAAAAAGTAATTGAAATTGTAAAAAGTAACCGAAGAAAAGAATTGATGAAGATAAATTCCTTTTTAAATCATACAATTTAATAGAGAAAGAATTACGAGATATAATTATCTTTGCAGAATGATTAGTTTTAATAAAATTTTTAAAAACTCTTTGGTGCTTACGGCAATTACATTAGCATTGTTTTTCGCACTTTACTTTTATTTTTCGTTGAACGGAACAGTTTCTGTAAAAGATTATTACACTTACAGCTTCATGATTTGCTGTTTTATTGTATTACCTTTATATGCATTATATTGTTTCTTAACAATTTTCAATTTATCGAAAAATAAAGCAAAAAATCATCAAACTTCAGAAGAATTAATGACCTTTAAAGAAGGTTTTAAAGTTGGTTTCTACACAATTTTCTTCGCCGGAATCATGAGTTTGATTGTTATTTTTGTATTCTTCAATACTTATGGAGAATGGGCTCAAGATAGTTTGAAACAAGGATTGTTAGATACTTTTACGTCTAATATGTCTGATCCAAAAGTCGCAAAAGATATCGAAACATTCAGAAATTCGGATGATTATAAAACACTTAATTTATTTACTGTGAAAAACTTCTTCGGATTATTCTCAATTTTCTTATCTTTCTACATCGCAATTGCAGCGATGTTTTCACAATTCTTAAAAAAACGTGTTTTTTAACATATGGATATTTCAGTTGTTGTTCCTTTATTGAACGAACAAGATTCCTTAGAGGAATTATTCTACAGAATCAAAAAAGTCTGTGAACAGAATGATTTTACATTCGAAGTTATTTTCGTTGATGACGGAAGTACAGATGATTCGTGGCAAATTATCGAATATATTGCCAACTTCAATACAGAAGTGAAAGGAATTAAATTCCGTAAAAATTATGGTAAGTCTCCTGCACTTAGTGCGGCTTTTAAAGAAGTGAAAGGGGATGTTGTGATTACTATGGATGCAGATTTACAAGATTTTCCTGAGGAAATTCCGTCGTTATACAAAATGCTGAAAAATCAAAAAGCAGATATTGTTTCGGGGTGGAAAGAAAATCGTCAAGATAATAAGTTGACAAAAAATCTTCCTTCGAAATTATTCAATGGTGTAGCACGTAAAACCTCTGGTGTAAAATTGCACGATTTTAACTGTGGTTTGAAAGCTTATCGTTGGGAAGTAACGCAAAATATTGAACTGTATGGTGATATGCACCGTTATATTCCTGTTTTAGCTAAAAATGCTGGATATTCGAGAATTATTGAGAAAAAGGTAAAGCATCAAGCACGAAAATATGGTGTTTCAAAATTTGGAGCAAATCGTTTTGTAAATGGTTTCTTGGATTTGATTACACTTTTCTTTGCGTCAAGGTTTGGGAATAAACCAATGCATATTTTCGGTTTATTGGGAACATTGATGTTTATTTTAGGGTTTTTCGCTTCATTTTATTTAGGAATCGAGAAATTATATAAAGTTTATATTTCACATACACCAGCCAGATTAATCACAGATAGTCCTTATTTTTATATTTCGTTAGTTTTTATGATTTTAGGAACGCAATTATTTTTGGCGGGATTTTTGGGCGAGTTAATTGTTCGCAATAATCGCGAAAAACAATTGTATTTAGTTCAAAAAGAATTGAATTTAAACTAATTAAATAATCAACTACTATGAAGAAAATATTTTTATTAGGATTTTTAGGTTTAGTTGCAACTTCGTGTTCATCATCAATTGATGGAGAAGGTGCTGCAACGGCTCAAAAAGAATATACTGCTGATAATATCAAAGATTTGAGCGTTTCGTGCAACTGTAATGTTATTTTGGTTCCTGGAAATAAATCTGGAGTTAAAGTAGAATCGCATCAAAATATTATTGATAATTTAGAAGTTGAAGCAAAAAATAATGCGGTTACAATCAAAGAAAAATCAAATGTAGACCATTATAGCGCCTATGATTTGTACGTTTATGTGACACGAGATTTAGAAAAGATCGATGTAAATAAACAAACTTCTTTGACTACTTCTGGAACATTGAATGTTGATAAATTGATAATGAATGCGAAGGATCAAGCAAGAATTAATCAAACTTTTTTGATTACAAACAACTTTGATTTAAAAGCGGAAGATCAATCTAATATTATGCTAGAAGGAACTGCTGGAACTATGAAAGTGAAAGCTTATGGTGAAGCACAATTGAATTTGTTCAAATACGAGGTCAATGAAGCTAATTTTACGACTGATGATAACGCTTTATTAGACATCAATGCACGCCAAACCTTATATGGTTCTGCAAAAGGAAACTCAATTGTAAATTTTATGGGCGATCCTAATAAGGATACAAAAATTGCCGACCGCGCCCAAGTATTAAAAAAATAAAAGATAAGAATGACTTCAAGTTTAGATAATGCTAAATTATGGCTTTCTGACGCTTATGATGCGGAAACAAGAAAAGCTGTTCAAGATTTAATTGATAACAATCCAACCGAATTAGACGATTCTTTTTATAAAAACCTTGAGTTTGGAACAGGAGGAATGCGTGGTATAATGGGTGTAGGTACAAATCGTTTAAACAAATATACACTTGGTGCAGCGACGCAAGGTTTAGCAAATTATATCAATCAACAATTTCTGAATAAAGAGAAAAAAGTTGCGATTGCGTACGATGTTCGTCACAATTCGGATACGTTTGCAAAAATGGTTGCAGATGTTTTAACTGCGAATGGAATCAACGTTTATTTGTTCGAATCTTTTCGTCCAACGCCGGAATTGTCTTTTACAGTTCGTTATTTAGGTTGTGATGCTGGAATTGTGTTGACAGCTTCCCACAATCCTCCGATTTACAATGGTTATAAGGTTTATTGGAATGATGGAGCGCAAATTGTTCCGCCACAAGATGGAGAAATTATTAATGAAGTAAATAATGTAAAAGTAGAAGAAATCAAATTTCAAGGTAACGATGCATTGTTAACGTATATTGGAAAAGAAATTGATGAAGCTTTTATTAAGGCATGTGTAGCTAACGGAAGTTTTACGCAAGAAGGTAAAAAAGACATCAAAATAGTTTTTACTTCTATTCACGGAACTTCAGTTGCAATTACGCCAAAAGCTTTTGAAAAAGCTGGTTTTACTAAAGTTCATCAAGTTGCTGAACAAGCAATTCCAAGTGGAGATTTCCCAACAGTAAAATCGCCAAATCCAGAAGAACCAGAAGCGTTGACTATGGCTGTTGCTTTAGCGAATGAAATTGGAGCTGATGTTGTGATTGGAACTGATCCTGATGCGGATCGTGTAGGTGTTGCAACGCGTAATAATGAAGGCGAAATTGTTTTATTAAATGGTAACCAAATGAACACTGTTTTGGCTTACTATTTATTAGAAAAATGGCAAGAAGCAGGTAAATTAATTGGAAAAGAATTTATCGGATCGACAATCGTAACGTCTGATATTTTCTATGATATTGCTGCGAAATTTAATGTAGATTGTAAAGTTGGATTAACAGGTTTCAAATGGATTGCTGATATGATTCGTAAATTCGAAGGCAAAGAAAGTTTTGTTGGAGGAGGAGAAGAATCGTTCGGATTTATGGTCGGAGATTTTATCCGCGATAAAGATTCTGTTACAACAGCATTATTAGTTTCTGAAATTGCTGCTGTACAAAAAGCAAACGGAAGTTCATTGTACAATAAATTAATGGAAATCTATCTTGAAATCGGAAAAGCATATCAAGAAGATTTAATTAGTATTGTAAAACCTGGAAAAGAAGGTGCGGAGTTAATTGCTAAAATGATGGTGGAATTTAGATCAATTCCTCCAAAAGAATTAGCAGGTTCTAAAGTTGTTCGTGTAAAAGATTTTCAATCTTCTATCGACAAAGATTTAATTTCTGGTGAAGAAAAAGCGATTGAAATACCAAAGTCAAATGTATTGATTTTCTATACTGAGGATGGAAGTAAAGTTGCTTGTCGACCTTCTGGAACAGAACCAAAGATTAAATATTATTTCTCTGTAAATGCTCCACTTTCTAACAAAGAAGATTATCCAGCTGTTCAACAAGCGTTGTTAGCGAAAATCGATTTGTTGAAAGAAGATTTTAGCAAATAATTATTCAAGAATAAATATTAAAATAAATAGAAAATGGCTGTCAAAATTGACAGCCATTTTTTATATGATTAAATTTTAATGTTAGAAAAACATTGAAAATAGATAATAAAATCCTGTTGCAATAAATGCAGAAACTGGAATTGTCAAAATCCAAGCCCATAATAAACTAATTGTAACTCCCCAACGAACGGCAGAAACTCTTTTTACCATTCCAACACCAATAATAGATCCTGTGATCACGTGAGTTGTAGAAACTGGCATTTTGATATGTTCAGTAAAAAATAATGTAATAGCTGAAGCTGTTTGAGCAGTGAAACCTTCGATAGGAGTAATTTTTGTAATTTTATTTCCCATCGTTTTTAGGATTTTCATTCCGCCACCTAAAGTTCCTAAAGCAATTGCAGAGAAACACATAATCGGAACCCAATCGTGAATATCAGTACTACTTGTTGTGATGAACCAATGTTTCCAATTGAAAACATCATTCAAAATCCAATCATTCATATCCGTATTAACAATTGCAGTTTGATTAGCAAGTAAAGCAAACGTGATCACTCCCATTACTTTTTGAGAATCATTCAAACCATGACCAATACTCAACATCGCAGAAGAAACTAATTGCAATTTCTTGAACCAAGCATCTGCTTTATGTGGTTTTGCATTTCGACAAAGATTCAGCGTGATGATGTAAATAACATTACCAGCGACTAAACCAATAATTGGAGCGACCAAAATAAAAGCGATAATCGTTAAGATAATTGTACTATTAATCGCAGAAAAATCATAACCTGTCGCAGCTAATGCACCTCCAGCTAATCCTCCAATCAATGTGTGAGATGAGGAAGAAGGGATTCCTAATTTCCAAGTTAAAATATTCCAAGTAATAGCGGCAGAAAGTGCTGCCATAACAACTAAAGATGGATTAGAGCCAAATGCGACAACAACATCTTCTTTGATAATTTTAGCGATTGTGTCTGCAACTCCGAATTCTCCAATGATAAATTTGGCAATGAAAAAAGCAACAAAATTGAAAAATGCAGCCCAAATAACAGCCTGAATTGGAGTTAAAACCTTTGTAGTAACAACGGTTGCAATAGAGTTTGCGGCATCGTGAAAACCATTTAAGAAATCAAATAAAATGGCTAAGCCGATAATGATAAATAATACAGTTAATTGCATGGCGCAAATTTAAAACTTTCTTAAACTTATCATTTATCAATTTCGAAAATTATTTCAAAAATAAAAAAGGAGCTTATAAAAGCTCCTAAATATTAATGATATTGATTGTTATTTTTAAACAAATAATGTTACGATGTAGTAGATTAAAGCAGCTAATAATGCTGAGACAGGGATAGTAAGTATCCACGCCCAAAGTAAACTAATTGTTACTCCCCAACGAACTGCAGAAACACGTTTCGTTAAACCTACACCAATAATAGAACCAGTAATTGTATGTGTTGTAGAAACTGGAATCCCGAAATGCTCAGAAATATAAAGCGTCATAGCTCCAGATGTTTCAGCAATAACCCCTTCTAATGGTGTTACTTTTGTAATTTTAGAACCCATTGTTTTGATGATTTTCCATCCACCACCCATTGTACCTAACGCGATAACAACAAACGATGTAATAGGAACCCATCCCCAATGTGAAACAAAATATTGAAATTTATCTTCTGCATTTACATAAGCAGGATCATCCATATCTAAATGATAGAAAATTACGGCAGCACCAATAATTCCCATTACTTTTTGTGCATCATTCATACCGTGTCCTAAAGAGAAAAGGGCAGAAGAAACTAATTGCAATTTCTTAAACCACCATTCTGCTTTTGCAGGTTTGGCTCTTTTGCAAATATGAAGCGTGATGATGGTTAATATCGAGGCGATAATCATACCAATTAATGGTGCTAGTACGATAAAGCAAACAATTGGAATTACTTTTTTGTAAACAATTACATCTTCTCCACCAGCAGAAAAACCACCAGCATGAGCTAATGCAGCTCCAATGAAACCACCAATTAATGTATGAGAAGAAGAAGAAGGAATACCAAACTTCCATGTTAATAAGTTCCAAGAAATTGCAGCGATAATTCCAGCTAAAATAACTTCTAGTGTAATAAAATGCTCGTTAACCGACTTTGCAATAGTGTTACCAATCTTAAATTCTCCAATCCAATAAACTGAAATAAAGTAAGCAGCAAAGTTGAATGCGGCAGCCCAAAGTACAGCTTGAAAAGGCGTTAAAACCTTAGTTGCAACAATTGTAGCAATTGAGTTTGCGGCGTCGTGAAAACCATTAATATAATCAAAAACAAAAGCTAAGACGATAATAGTAATCAATAACATTCCTGGCGTAGACGATAACATGCTCGAAAACGCTGAAAAAAAATCTGTCATAATCTTTTAGATTAAGTTTTGGTTATGAATGTTTTACCGCTACAGCTTCCAATACGTTAGCAACACTTTTACACTTGTCTGTTGCAGATTCTAATGAAGATAAAACCTCCTTATACTTTATGATATTTTTAACATCAGTTTCGTTTTCGAAAATTTCCTGAACTGCTTTATCAAAAATACGATCCGATTTATTTTCTAATTTATTGATTCGTTCACATATTTCGTAAATACGATTTACGTTTCTCAAATCTTTCAATTGCTCAATTCCCTCTCCGATTAATTGACAAGCCTCTAAGTTAACAGCTGTAATTTTGCGGATAGATTTTGTAATTTTATCTACTTGATAAATATTGATACGATTCGCTGCTCCATTTAAATTATCTGCAACATAATCGATAGATTTTACTAATTGATAAATATCTTCTCTGTCAAAAGGTGTGATAAAGTTTTTGCTTAACTCTAAATTTGTTTTTTGAGTAAGATATTCAATTTTGCTTTCTATCTTAGAAATTTGCGCGATGTAATCTTCGCGTTCTTCAACTGGAGCGTTTACACATTCATGTAACAATTCAGCTAATTTGATTAAACTTTTTGAAGCTTCCTCGAACAAAGGATAGAATACTTTATCCTTCGGAGTAAATAATTTAAAAAATGAGTTTACCGACATTCAATAATGTTTTGAAGTGCAAAATTAATTTTTCTAATGTAAAATTAACATTAAATAAATATTATGCGAACGTTTTTATTAAAATATATCGATAATTATATGATATTCAGATTAATTAAAAATACGAAAAGTTATTAGCTTAGAGAAAAATAATATAGGATAAAGTTTTAATAAGTTTTGTTGTCAATAGATGTAGATAAGATACTATCACTTATCAAAAATTAGGTTTATTGATAATTTACTTGTTTTGTTATTCTTGAATTAAAATTCTGTAAAATATAACTTATAATTCTTTAAAAAATTATAAATCAATGTAAAATAAATTCATTATTATTTGTTTTTGTATAAATTATTTGTAGTTTTGCATGCCCAAAAAATGGGTTTAATCCAAATTTAAAAGGAAATTAATTAGTATGCCAACAATTCAACAATTAGTTAGAAAAGGTAGAAAAAAACTAACCAAGAAGAGTAAATCGGCTGCATTGGAATCATGTCCACAACGCCGCGGTGTTTGTACACGTGTTTACACTACAACTCCTAAAAAACCTAACTCAGCAATGCGTAAAGTTGCACGTGTTAGATTAACAAACGGGAAAGAAGTTAACGCGTACATCGGTGGTGAAGGTCATAATCTTCAAGAGCACTCGATAGTATTGGTTAGAGGAGGTAGAGTTAAAGATTTACCAGGTGTGCGTTACCACATTGTACGTGGAGCGTTAGATACTGCGGGAGTAAACGGACGTACTCAACGTAGAAGTAAGTATGGAGCGAAACGTCCTAAAGATGCTAAAAAATAAATTTAAGGTAAGATGAGAAAGACAAGAGCTAAAAAAAGACCTTTACTTCCAGATCCTAAATTTAATGATCAGTTAGTAACTCGTTTCGTAAACAACTTAATGTACGACGGAAAAAAATCTGTAGCATTCAAAATTTTCTATGATGCGTTAGAAATCGTAGATTCTCGTAAAGAAGATGCAGAAAAAACTTCATTAGACATTTGGAAAGAAGCATTATCTAATGTAATGCCTCACGTAGAAGTGCGCTCTCGCCGTGTTGGTGGAGCTACATTCCAAATTCCAATGGAAATTCGTCCAGATCGTAAAATTTCAACAGCAATGAAATGGTTAATCAAATATTCTCGTAATAGAAACGAGAAATCGATGGCTCAAAAATTAGCTGGAGAAATTATTGCAGCTGCTAAAGAGGAAGGATCTGCCGTTAAAAAACGTCAAGATACTCACAAAATGGCAGAAGCTAACAAAGCATTCTCTCACTTTAGATTCTAATACAAGATGGCAAGAGATTTAAAATACACAAGAAACATTGGTATTGCTGCTCACATCGATGCAGGAAAAACTACAACGACAGAGCGTATCTTATTCTATACAGGAAAGTCTCACAAAATTGGAGAAGTTCACGATGGTGCTTCTACAATGGACTGGATGGAGCAAGAGGCTGAACGTGGTATTACCATTACTTCTGCGGCTACAACTTGTACTTGGACTTTCCCAACAGAACAAGGTAAGCCATTAGCAGATGCAAAAGGATACCACTTCAATATTATTGATACTCCTGGTCACGTTGACTTTACTGTAGAGGTAAACCGTTCATTACGTGTATTAGATGGATTAGTATTCTTATTTTCAGCAGTTGATGGTGTTGAGCCTCAATCAGAAACTAACTGGCGTTTAGCTGACAACTACAAAGTTCCACGTATGGGATTTGTTAACAAAATGGACCGTCAAGGATCTAATTTCTTAAATGTATGTCGTCAGGTAAGAGAGATGTTAGGATCTAATGCTGTTCCTATTGTATTACCTATCGGTGAAGAAGCTGATTTCAAAGGTATCGTTGATTTAATCAAAAACCGTGCGATTGTATGGCATGATGAAAACAATGGTTCTACTTTTGATGTTGTAGAAATTCCTGCAGATTTAGTTGACGAAGTTAAACAATACAGAGCTCAATTAATCGAGGAAATCGCTGCTTATGACGAAAACTTATTAGAGAAATTCATGGAAGATGAAAACTCTATTACAGAAGACGAAATTCATGCAGCTTTACGTGCAGCAACATTAGACATGTCTATTATCCCAATGACTTGTGGATCTTCTTTCAAAAATAAAGGAGTTCAGTTCATGCTAGATGCTGTTTGTCGTTATTTACCTGCTCCAACAGATAAAGATGCTATTCACGGTACAGATCCAAAAACAGAAGAGCCTATAACAAGAAAACCTTCTGCAGATGAGCCATTTTCTGCATTAGCGTTTAAAATTGCTACTGATCCTTATGTGGGTCGTTTAGCATTCTTCCGTGCTTATTCTGGTCATTTAGATGCTGGATCTTACGTATTAAATACTCGTTCTGGTAATAAAGAACGTATCTCTCGTATCTTCCAAATGCATGCTGCAAAACAAGAGCCAATCGAATTTATCGAAGCTGGAGATATTGGAGCTGCTGTAGGTTTCAAAGATATCAAAACAGGAGATACTTTATGTGATGAAAAAGCACCTATCGTTTTAGAATCTATGGATTTCCCAGATCCAGTAATTGGTATCGCGGTTGAGCCTAAAACTAAAGCTGATGTTGATAAAATGGGTATGGCTTTAGCTAAATTAGCTGAAGAAGATCCAACATTTACAGTTAGAACTGATGAAGCTTCAGGGCAAACAGTTATTTCTGGAATGGGTGAGTTACACTTAGATATCATTGTTGATCGTTTAAAGCGTGAATTCAAAGTAGAAGTTAACCAAGGAGAGCCTCAAGTAGAGTACAAAGAGTCATTCTCAAGACCAGCTGAACACCGTGAAGTTTACAAAAAACAATCTGGTGGACGTGGTAAATTTGCTGATATCGTTTTCGAAATGGGACCAGCAGATGAAGGAAAAGTAGGTTTAGAATTCGTTTCAGAAATTAAAGGTGGAAACGTTCCTAAAGAATTTATCCCTTCTATTGAGAAAGGTTTCAAAGCTGCAATGAAGAATGGACCTTTAGCAGGATTCGAAATGGATTCGTTAAAAGTTACTTTAAAAGATGGATCTTTCCACCCTGTGGATTCTGACCAATTATCTTTCGAGTTAGCTGCTCAAATGGGTTACAAAGCTGCTGCAAAAGCTGCTGGTGCTCAAATCTTAGAGCCTATCATGAAGTTAGAGGTTTTAACTCCAGAAGAAAACATGGGTGATATTGTAGGTGACTTAAACCGTCGTCGTGGTCAAGTATCAGGAATGGATGATAGAAATAACGCTAAAGTTATTAAAGCTATGGTTCCATTAGCAGAAATGTTCGGATATGTAACTTCATTACGTACATTATCTTCTGGTCGTGCTACATCTACAATGGAATTCGATCACTACGCTCCAGCACCAACAAACGTGTCTGAAGCTGTAATCGCTAAAGCAAAAGGTAACGCTTAATTCAAGAAAAATGAGTCAAAAAATTAGAATAAAATTAAAATCTTACGATTATTCTTTAGTTGATAAATCAGCTGAAAAAATCGTAAAAACTGTAAAAGCTACAGGAGCTGTTGTTAATGGACCAATTCCATTACCAACTCACAAAAGAATCTTTACAGTTTTAAGATCTCCACACGTTAACAAAAAATCTCGCGAGCAATTTCAATTATCAGCTCACAAAAGATTATTAGACATTTATTCTTCTTCATCTAAAACAGTTGATGCTTTAATGAAGTTAGAATTACCTAGTGGTGTTGAAGTAGAAATTAAAGTATAGTTAGCTGTATTTTAAATAAATATAAACCCTGAGACGTGCACATCTCAGGGTTTTTTTATGAGTTGCTATTAAGAATGCTTTGATTGACATTTTTCGCTGTTTGTAAACTTTTGAAAAATAATCAATTGAAAGTTTGTTGTTTACAAATTAATTCATACATTTGCATGCTAATTTTAGAGAAGATCTCTAGTGGTCGAAAGTCCACATTCTCTGAAATATTAAACAAATTATTAACATATTTTAATCAAATGTCAGGTATCATTGGTAAAAAAATCGCGATGACTAGCTTATTTGATGAGAACGGGAAAAATATTCCTGTGACAATCGTAGAGGCTGGGCCATGTGTGGTTACTCAAGTCAGAACCGTAGAGAAAGATGGGTACGTTGCTGCTCAACTTGGTTTCGATGACGCAAAAGAAAAAAACACGACTAATGCTTTAAAAGGTCACTTTAAAAAAGCAGGAACGACTCCAAAGAGAAAGTTAGTTGAGTTTTACGGTGAAGAATTCGTGAACTCTTTAACTCTAGGAGGAGAAGTTAACGTTGAATTATTCAACGAAGGAGAATTTGTAAGTATTACAGGTACTTCAAAAGGAAAAGGTTTCCAAGGTGTTGTTAAACGTCATGGTTTTGGTGGGGTAGGTCAAGCTACACACGGTCAACATAACCGTTTAAGAGCTCCAGGTTCTATCGGTGCTGGTTCAGATCCATCTCGTGTATTCAAAGGAATGCGTATGGCTGGAAGAATGGGTGGTAAACAAGTTACTGTTCAGAACTTAAAAGTACTTAAAGTGGATACTGAGAAAAATCTTTTAATTGTTAAAGGTGCTATCCCAGGTCCTAAAAATTCATACGTAATCGTTAGAAGATGGAAGTAGTAGTATTAAACATCAAAGGTCAAGAAACTGGAAGAACAGTATCTTTAGACGAGGCAGTTTTCGGAATTGAGCCTTCTACACACACAGTGTACTTAGAAGTTAAACAGTATTTAGCAGCTCAACGCCAAGGAACGCATAAAGCAAAAGAAAGAGCTGAGATTGCGGGATCAACTCGTAAAATCAAAAAGCAAAAAGGAACAGGTACAGCTCGTGCTGGTTCTATCAAATCTCCAGTGTTTAGAGGAGGAGGTAGAGTTTTCGGACCACGTCCAAGAAACTACTCTTTCAAATTAAACAAAGCACAAAAGAGATTAGCTAAAAAATCAGTTTTATCACAAAAGTTAGCTGAGAATGAAATCAAAGTTGTTGAAAACTTTTCTTTCGAAGCTCCAAGAACTAAAGAGTTCAAAACTGTTTTAACTGATTTAGGATTAGAGAACACAAAATCATTATTCGTATTAGGTGAATCTAATAGCAATGTATATTTATCTTCTCGTAACTTACAAAAAGTTAAAGTTGTTACAACTGAGGAATTAAATGTATTTGATTTAATTAATGCTTCTCAAATCGTATTTTTAGAAGGTTCTTTAGCAACAGTTCAAGAAAATTTAACAAAATAAGACGAAGAAAATGGGAATCATAATTAAACCAGTAATTTCAGAAAAAGCAACTAATAACAGTGAGTTGTTAGGGCAATATTCGTTTTATGTAGACACAAAAGCTAACAAAATTCAAATTAAAGAAGCTGTAGAAAAAACTTACGGTGTATCTGTAGTTTCTGTTAGTACTTTAGTATCTGCTCCAAAAGTAAAAACTCGTTACACAAAAACAGGTTTTCAAACTGGAAAAACAAATAAGTTGAAAAAAGCGATCGTTAGCTTAGCTGAAGGTCAAGAAATAGAGTTGTTCGGATAATTTAAGAATTAAAAAATGTCAGTAAGAAAATTAAAACCTATCACCCCGGGACAACGTTTTAGAGTGGTTAATGAATTTGCGGCAGTAGATAAAAATGCTAAGCCAGAAAAGACATTAGTTGAAGGAAAATCTAAATCGGGTGGACGTAACAACACTGGTAAAATGACAATGCGTTATATCGGTGGTGGACACAAACAAAAATATCGTATCATCGACTTCAAACGTGATAAAGAAGGTGCTGCAACTGTAGAATCTGTACAATACGATCCAAACAGAACTGCATTCATCGCTTTATTATCTTACGAAGATGGTGAAAAACGTTACATTATTGCTCAAAATGGTTTGAAAGCTGGACAAGTAATTGTTTCAGGTGAAAACGTAGAACCAGAAGTAGGTAATGCTATGAAGCTTAAAAATATCCCATTAGGTACAGTGATCTCTTGTATTGAGTTACGTCCAGGGCAAGGAGCAGTTATGGCAAGAAGTGCAGGTACTTATGCTCAATTAGTTGCGCGTGATGGTAAATATGCTATCGTTAAGTTACCAAGTGGTGAATCAAGAATGATTTTAGTGGAGTGTAAAGCAACAGTAGGTGTTGTTTCTAACACAGACCATCAGTTAGAAGTTTCTGGTAAAGCTGGTCGTTCTAGATGGCAAGGTCGTCGTCCAAGAACTCGTCCAATGGTTATGAACCCTGTAGATCACCCAATGGGTGGAGGTGAAGGTCGTGCGACAGGAGGTATCCCTCGTTCTCGTAACGGTATTCCAGCGAAAGGTTACAAAACTCGTGACAAGAAGAAAGCGTCTAACAAATATATTGTTGAAAGAAGAAAAAAATAATTTATGGCACGTTCATTAAAAAAAGGACCATTCATCCACTATAAATTAGAAAAGAAAGTTCTTGCTAACGTAGAAAGCGGTAGCAAAAACGTGATCAAAACATGGTCAAGAGCATCAATGATTTCTCCTGATTTTGTTGGTCAAACAATCGCAGTACACAACGGAAAGCAATTTATTCCTGTTTATGTTACTGAGAATATGGTAGGTCATAAATTAGGTGAGTTCGCTCCTACACGTACTTTTAGAGGTCATGCCGGAGCTAAAAACAAAGGAAAAAAATAGTAAAGGGCCATGGGATCTAGAAAAAGATTAAGTAACGAAAGAATCAAAGAAGCTAACAAGCAGGTAGCTTTTGCGAAATTAAATAATGTTCCTACTTCTCCTCGTAAGATGAGATTAGTAGTAGATATTATCCGTGGAGTTGAAATTCAAAAAGCTTTAGGTATTTTAAAATATACTAAAAACCACGCTTCAATCCGTTTAGAGAAATTGTTATTAAGCGCTATCGCTAACTGGCAAATCAAAAACGAAGGAGCTGATGTTGAAGAAGCTGGATTATATGTTAAAGAAATCTCTGTTGATAGTGCACGTCAATTAAAAAGAATTCGTACTGCACCTCAAGGTAGAGCACATAGAATCAGAAAACGTTCAAACCATGTAACTTTGGTTTTAGGAACTAAAGAAGATAAACAAAAAGTACAAGATTAAGAATATGGGACAAAAAACTAATCCAATCGGAAATCGTTTAGGAATCATCAGAGGATGGGATTCTAACTGGTACGGTGGAAATGATTACGGTGATAAAATTGCAGAAGATGCAAAAATTCGTACTTATTTAAGAGCACGTTTGTCTAAAGCCGGAGTTTCTCGTATTTACATCGATCGTACTTTAAAATTGGTTACAGTAACTGTAACTACTGCTCGTCCAGGTATCATTATTGGTAAAGGTGGACAAGAAGTTGACAAATTAAAAGAAGAGTTAAAGAAAATCACTGGTAAAGAGGTTCAAATTAACATCTTCGAAATTAAGAGACCAGAATTAGATGCAATCTTAGTAGGGGATAGTATCGCTCGTCAAATTGAGAATCGTATTTCTTACCGTCGTGCTATTAAAATGGCAATTCAATCAGCAATGAGAATGAACGCAGAAGGAATCAAAGTTCAAATCTCTGGTCGTTTAAACGGTGCAGAGATGGCACGTTCTGAAACTTATAAAGATGGACGTATTCCTTTGTCTACATTCCGTGCAGACATTGATTACCACATTTCAGAAGCTCATACAACTTACGGTCGTTTAGGAATCAAAGTATGGATCATGAAAGGTGAGGTATATGGTAAGAGAGAATTATCTCCTTTAGTTGGATTACAGAAAAAACAAAAAAAATCTGACAACAACAGAAAGGGAGGTGAAAGATCTAATAATAGAAAGCGATAATTTAGTTTAACAACTAACATAAAGAATTAAGTAGATATGTTATCACCGAGAAGAGTAAAGTTTAGAAAAACCCAAAAAGGTAAGATGAAAGGTGTTTCTCACAGAGGAACTCAATTAGCTTACGGGACTTTCGGGATCAAATCTTTAGACGAAGCGTTTATTACAGCACGTCAAATCGAGGCAGCTCGTATTGCTGCAACTCGTTTCATGAAGAGAGAGGGTCAATTATGGATTAAAATATTTCCAGATAAACCAATTACTAAGAAACCAGCAGAGGTACGTATGGGTAAAGGTAAAGGTGCACCAGAATATTGGGTAGCTCCTGTACAACCAGGTCGTATCTTATTCGAAGTAGGAGGTGTGCCAGTAGAGGTTGCAACTGAAGCATTGCGTTTAGCAGCTCAGAAGTTACCTGTTAAGACTAAGTTTATCGTTGCACGTGATTTCCAAAATTAATAATTTCAAAAATTAAGAAAAAATGAAAGCAGCAGATATTAGAAATCTAAGTGTTGAGGAGTTACAAGCTAAAATAGCTGAAGAACAAGCGAACTACGATCAATTAAAATTGACAAACGCTGTTTCTCCTGTAGCAAATCCAATCGGTATTAGAGACTTACGCAGAACAATTGCTCGTTTGAATACCGTGTTAAACGAAAAACAATCATAACAGTAATCTGTAACTGATGGAAAGAAAATTAAGAAAAGAAAGAGTAGGTTTAGTTACATCAAACAAAATGGAAAAAACCATTGTTGTAGCTGAAACTAAGAAGCAAAAGCACCCATTCTATGGGAAATTCGTTTTAAAAACGAAGAAATATACAGCGCACGACGAAAATAACGAGTGTAACGAAGGTGACACAGTGCGTATCATGGAGACTCGTCCTTTGTCTAAAAACAAAAGATGGAGATTAGTAGAAATCATTGAAAGAGCTAAATAAGATAAGTTATGTTACAACAAGAATCTAGATTAAAAGTTGCAGATAACACAGGAGCTCGTGAAGCATTAGTAATCCGCGTTTTAGGTGGTACTAAAAGAAGATACGCATCAGTAGGTGACAAAATCGTAGTTGCGATCAAAGAAGCTACACCTTCAGGAAACGTTAAAAAAGGTGCTGTATCAAAAGCTGTTGTAGTTAGAACTAAAAAAGAAGTTCGTAGAAAAGACGGTTCATATATCCGTTTCGACGATAATGCATGTGTATTATTGAACACTCAAGGAGAAATGCGTGGTACTCGTGTATTCGGTCCAGTTGCTCGTGAGTTACGTGATAAAGAATATATGAAAATTGTATCATTAGCCCCAGAGGTATTATAATAGAACAACATGGCAAAGTTAAAAATTAAAAAAGGAGACAAAGTAGTCGTATTATCAGGATCTAACAAAGGTCAAACTGGTACTGTGTTACGCGTATTCCCTGACAAAGCTAAAGCTATCGTTGAAGGGGTTAATATTGCAAAAAAACGTGTAAAGCCAAGCGCACAAAATCCACAAGGTGGAGTTGTTGAAAAAGAAGCTCAAATCTATTTATGTAAATTGGCTTTAGTAGATCCAGAAACTGGGAAAGCAACGAAAGTAGCTATCAAAGAAGAAGGAGGGAAAAAAGTAAGAATTGCTAAAAAATCAGGAAAAGCTATCTAAGATGAGTACAACAACATACACACCTCGTCCGCAGGTTAAATATAAAGAAGAGATTGTAGCTGCTCTTAAAGAAGAGTTCGGATACAAGTCTATTATGCAAGTTCCTAAATTAGAGAAAATTGTTTTATCTCAAGGTTTAGGTGCTGCTACAGCTGACAAAAAAATCGTTGATTACGCTATCGAAGAGTTAGAATTAATCACTGGTCAAAAAGCAGTAGGAACAATTTCTAAGAAAGATGAAGCAGCTTTCAAATTACGTAAAGGAATGCCAATTGGTGCTAAAGTAACTTTACGTGGTGAGAAAATGTACGAATTCTTAGATCGTTTAGTATCTGCAGCTTTACCACGTGTACGTGACTTTAGCGGTATTTCTTCTACAGGTTTCGACGGTAGAGGTAACTATAACTTAGGTATCAAAGAGCAAATTATCTTCCCAGAAATTAATATTGATAAAATCAAGAAAATTCAAGGTTTAGATATTACCTTTGTAACTTCAGCGAACACAGATAAAGAAGCAAAAGCTTTATTATCTAAATTCGGATTACCATTTACTAAAGAAAAATAAGAAGTCATGGCTAAAGAATCAATGAAAGCGCGTGAGCGCAAAAGAGAAGCATTAGTTGCTAAATATGCTGCGAAACGTCAAGCTTTATTAGAAGCTGGTGACTACGAAGCATTACAAAAATTACCTAAAAACGCTTCTCCTGTACGTTTACACAACCGTTGTAAATTAACAGGTCGTCCAAGAGGATACATGAGAACTTTCGGGATCTCTCGTGTAACTTTCCGCGAAATGGCGAACGAAGGGTTAATCCCAGGTGTTAAAAAAGCGTCTTGGTAATTTACCAATAGCTTTAGAAATATTAAATCCTTACTCTTTATTGAGTAAGGATTTTTTTGTTTTTGTAAGGTTTATATTTCTTTGATCAATTCCCTAAAATCAGCTATGTAATTTGGCTGAAGACAAAAATCTGAATTGTTGTAAATTTTATAATTTAAACCAGCATCTTTTGCTGAATTAATTCCGGTGAGTGAATCTTCGATAACTAAAACTTCTTCCTTTTGCTTTTCGCATAATGATAAAGCTTTTAAATAAGGTTCTGCATTTGGTTTGCCTTTTGAAACATCATCTGCTGAAATAGTGTGATCAAAATAGGAATGAAGTTTTAATTGTTGAAAAGCATACTTAATTTGTCTTCTAGAGGAATTGGAAACAAGAACAATTTGAATTTGATTGGCTTTTAAATGTTCCAACATCTCAGCAACGTGGTCATTTAATTGTACAAACTGATGAAAGTTTTCGACATAAAATTTTTCTGTCCAATCGATTATTTCCTCGTACAAATGATTTGTAAAGCGTTGCTGATTTTCTAACATCAATTGGATTGCTTCATTTGTTGTGAAATTCATTCCGTCATTTTCTACCAAACATATCGTATCCAACCGATATATTTTAATGACTTCATCAAACATCAGCTCCCATAATTGTTGACTATTTACGATTACCCCATCAAAATCAAAAAAGATGGCATTTATTTTCTTTCCCATGTGATATTTTCATAAGATGCATTCCAAAACTGAAATTCTAATTCGCTTGCTTTGACAAAAGCTTCTAGCATTTGTTCTTTTATTTTTTCAGTTGCTCCTTCTGCAATCTTATCAACATAACTTTTCGCTTTTTTTACACCTTCACCAAATTCATCTCCACTATAGGTCTCAATCCATTTTTGATATGGATTATTTTCTTTTGTTTGATTTTTGATGATTTCATCACCAACTTCTTTATAAATCCAAAAGCAAGGCAAAACAGCAGCTAATGCAATTTCAATAGGTTCGAATGCAGCTGTACTTTTTAAGAAATGTGAATAATGGTGACAAACAGGTTGTGTTTCGATGATGATGTTTTGCGATAATCCAAAATCCTCAAAATAGGATTCGTGTAAAGCACGTTCAACAATTAATGCATTTTTTCCGAATTCGAAAAAGTCAATGGCTTGTTGATTGTCTTCAGATTTTGATCCAATGGCAGCTAATACTCGCCCAAAATGTTCCAAATATTTTGCATCTTGTAACATGTAAAACTGAAATTTCTCTATTGGTAATGACCCATTTTGCAATTCAATTATAAAAGGCATATTTAGAATATCATTGTAAATAGGCGCGATGGTTTCCCAAGCTTTAGTTGTGAATGTCATAGGTTTTTAATTTTTGTGGATTAAATAAATGATTAAGAGGTCCATTTCCTTTTCCAATTGTTAGGTCTTTACTTCCTAATATTGCTTGTTCAACATATTCTTGTGCTAGTTGTACACTTTGTGTGAGTGAAACCCCCAAAGCTAAATTACACGCAATTGCAGAAGATAGTGTGCAGCCTGAACCATGCGTATTTTTTGTCTCTATTTTTTGAGAGGTATAACTTTGTACAGGTTGTTCTTTTTGAAATAAATAACTGATAATTTTTTCTTGCTGAAGATGTCCGCCTTTTAATAAAAGATTCTGACAACCTAAATTTAAAATCGTTTCTCCATAAGAAAGCATCAATTCAGCAGAATCAATTTTATGATTTACCAAAATACTTGCTTCATCAAGATTTGGCGTGATAAGCGTGGCCAAAGGAAAAAGCTTTTCTATGCAAGCTTCAAGTGTTTCTTCTTTGATTAACCGATGTCCACTTGTCGCAACCATGACAGGGTCATAAACAATCGGTCTATTGTAATTTTTTAATTCCTCTGAAATGATATGAACCAATTCAACACTATGAACCATTCCAATTTTTATTGCATCAGGATAAATATCCTCTAATATGGATTGAATTTGTTCACGAATTGCTTGTGCAGGAATTTCGTAAATATTTTGTACGCCTTGTGTATTTTGAACAGGCAAGGCTGTCAATACATTTGTTGCATAACAGCCATGAGCGGAAATTGTTTTGGTATCAGCTTGTATGCCAGCGCCACCGCTTCCGTCAAATCCGGCAATTGTTAAGACACTATATGCTTTTTGGATGGTATTCATTTTCGTTAATAATTTGTTTTAAAATTTGGGCAGATTTTTTTGGATTTTTGCTTCCGCAAATTGCAGAAACAATTGCAACACTATCTGCACCGGCTTGTATGATTTTAGCAATATTACTTTCATTAATTCCGCCAATTGCAATCAATGGTTTTGATGTTTTAGTTTTCAAAAATTTTAATCCTTCAAAACCCCATTCAGTAATCGTATTGGTTTTTGTTGGAGTCGAAAATATTGGACTTACCCCTAAATGATGTACATATTTCATTTCATCATCATTCAACTGTTTGATAATTTCTAAAGACCAACCAATATTTTTTAGAGCTTGTGCATTTTTGTGAATTTCAGAAGGTAATATATCTGACTGCCCGACATGTATTCCCCAAGGATTAACAGCGGTTGCGACTTCTAATGAATCGTTAATAATCAAAGGGATATTGTAGTGGTCCGTAATTTTTTTTAATATTGTAGCTTTTGAAATATACTCGCTGACAGTGCAATTTTTTTCCCGAAGCTGAATGATATCAACCCCACCTATAATTGCTTGCTCTGCAACATCTAACCAATGAAGATGCGTACAATCTTTTTCAGAAATGACTAAATACAAAGGATAAGGAAAAGTTGGATTAATCTTCATAAACTGAGATTTTCAAATTTGTTTGAATTTCTTCTGCAGATATATGGTATAACGTGTCATACAAATTCATTTGTAAGGTTCCTGGGCCATTACTTTTTTTCTGTGCCAATTCACCTGCTAAACTAAATATGGCCATGCCGCTAACCGTTTCGAGGAAAGGATTTTTATTAAGGCCAATAAAAGCACCGATGCTAGCTGTTGCTGAACAACCTAAACCAGTAACTTTAGTCATCAATTCATGACCATTTTTAATTTCAATTATCGGATTGTTGGATACAATAAAATCTGAAGCACCTGAAATGCAAACAACAGATCCAATTTTCTGGTTTAAATTGTGTGCTGCTTTTATCGCTTGATTACTTTGATGTGTACTGTCGACTCCTTTTCCCTGAACAGCTTCGAAGGTATCTAAAGCTAAAATTTCTGAAGCATTTCCTCTTATGACAGTAGGATGATAGCGAAGCAGTTCTTTTATAAGTTCATTTCTGAAAGTTGAAATTCCAGCTCCAACAGGGTCTAATACCCAAGGTTTATTCAGTTGATCTGCTTTTTTTGCTGCAATTAGCATGCTTTCTGCCCAATAATCATCAAGAGTTCCGATATTGATGACTAATGCATTTGAGATTTTGACGATATTTTCCACTTCTTTGTGTGCATGTATCATAACAGGCGATGCTCCAATTGCCAAAAGAGCATTTGCAGTATTGTTCATCACCACAAAATTGGTGATGTTGTGAACAAGCGGATTTTTTGTCCGGACAGCATGTAAATTTTGAATAATTAGATTTTCCATTAATTGATAATTTTTTAGATGAAACAATTAATGGCTAAAGAGGATTTTCTTTGAAAATAAAGCGTTGCAAATATTAAATAATTGCATAGATATTGCTTTTCCCTACGTCGGTGTTAACCGTATCAGGTTCAAAGGGACTCTCTCAATTCTTTTCAGAATACCCCTAAAGCCAAATCAAATTTATATAAATTGTTTTGACTTTCAGCTATTTTTTAAGAATAAAAATAGAAGATTACATCAAGAATTAATTGTTGAGATCGATTAAAAAGATAAATAAATATAAAGATTGAGTTTCATGTTTTGTCTTAATCCCTAGTTATAAAACGATTAAAAATAAATTATTTAGATTAATAGTTTGTAATTAAAAAATATGCAATATATTTGCAACCCAAATGCATAGTGCATTTTGGTAAAAGTTTAATTTTAAAAGTAGTGCTTACGCGCTATACTATAGAATTATTTATGTATACAGATCCAATTTCAGATTTTCTAACTCGCGTTAGAAATGCAATGATGGCAGGACACAAAGTAGTGGAAATTCCTGCATCTAAAATTAAAAAAGAGATCACTAAGATCTTATTTGAACAAGGTTACATCTTGAACTACAAATTCGAAGGACAAGATCAACCTCAAGGAACAATTAAAATCGCTTTAAAGTACGACAAAGTTACTAAAGAGCCAGCTATCCGTAAAATCAAAAGAGCTTCAACTCCAGGTTTACGTCAATACGCAGGATCTAAAGAATTACCTCGTGTATTAAACGGTTTAGGTGTTGCTATCATCTCAACTTCTAAAGGTGTGATGACAGATAAACAAGCTCGTCAAGAGAATGTAGGTGGTGAAGTTTTATGTTTTGTTTATTAATCTTTTAAAAAATTAAGAAATTATGTCAAGAATAGGACACGCACATATCAACATCCCTGCAGCAGCAACTGTTGAATTTAAAGATAACGTAGTTACTGTAAAAGGTAACAACATTACAATGACAAGAGAGTTAAAAGAAGGATTTGATTTAACAATCGAAGACGGAGTTTTAACTGTAGTTCGTCCAAACGATTCTAAAGATAACAAAGCTTTACATGGTTTATACCGTTCATTAATCAATAACATGATTACTGGTGTAACAGAAGGTTTTAAAAAACAATTAGAATTAGTTGGTGTTGGTTATAGAGCATCTAACAACGGACAAAAATTAGATTTGTCATTAGGTTTCTCTCACAATATCGTTATTGAATTACCTGTTGAAATTAAAGTTGAAACTTTAACAGAAAAAGGTAAAAATCCTATTATTACATTATCATCTCATGATAATCAATTATTAGGAATGATTGTAGCGAAAATTCGTTCTTACCGTAAGCCAGAGCCTTACAAAGGAAAAGGAATTAAATTCGTAGGAGAAATTATTAGAAGAAAAGCAGGTAAATCTGCATAAAAATCATTGAAAAATGGCATTATCTAAAGTAGAAAAAAGACAAAAAATAAAAAGACGCGTGCGTCGAAATATTTTTGGAACAGAAACTAAACCTCGTTTATCAGTTTACCGTTCTAACAAAGAAATTTACGCTCAAATTATTGACGATAACAATGGAGTAACTTTAGCTTCTGCATCATCTCGTGAAAAAGGTGTTGCTGTAGAAGGTACAAAATCTGAAGTTTCTGTATCAGTTGGTAAAGCATTAGCTGCTAAAGCTATTGCAAAAGGAATTGAAACTGTAGTTTTTGATCGTAACGGTTTCGTATATCATGGTAGAATCAAAGCTTTAGCAGATGGTGCTAGAGAAGGTGGATTAAAATTCTAAAAAAGAGAAAGAAATTATGTTAGGATTTAAAAACGTAGAAAGAGTAAAACCAACAGGTTTAGATTTAAAAGATCGTTTAGTTGGAGTACAACGTGTTACTAAAGTAACAAAAGGAGGTAGAGCATTTGGTTTCTCTGCAATCGTAGTAGTAGGTGACGGAAACGGAGTAGTAGGTTACGGATTAGGGAAATCTAAAGACGTAGCTTCTGCAATCGCTAAAGCTATCGAAGACGCTAAGAAAAACTTAGTACGTATCCCGTTATTTAACAACACAATTCCTCACGAACAAGAAGCTCGTTTCGGTGGTGCGCAAGTATTCATCCGTCCAGCATCTAAAGGTACAGGGGTAATTGCAGGTGGTACAGTACGTGCGGTATTAGAATCAGTTGGTGTACATGATGTATTATCAAAATCAAAAGGTTCTTCTAACCCTCATAACGCAGTAAAAGCTACATTCCGCGCTTTATTAAGCTTACGTTCTGTAGAGACTATTGCTCGTCAAAGAGGTATTTCTGTAACTAAAGTATTCAACGGTTAAAAAAAAGTAAAATGAGCAAAGTAAGAGTAAAACAAACACGTAGTGCAATCAACCGTGATAAATCTCAAAAAGCTACATTAGTTGCTTTAGGTTTAAAAAAGTTGAATCAAGTTGTTGAGCACGAATCAACTCCTCAAATTGAAGGAATGATCCGTAAAATCTCACACTTAGTAGTAGTAGAAAGAGCTTAATCGCTTTTAACCTTTTAAAAATTATTAAAAATGAATTTAAGTAATTTAAAACCAGCTGCTGGTTCAGTACAAAATAAATTCCGTAAAGGTAGAGGTGAAGGTAGTGGAAACGGTTTGACAGCAGGTCGTGGACACAAAGGTGCTAAATCTCGTTCTGGTTATTCAAGAAAAATCGGTTTCGAAGGTGGACAAATGCCTTTACAAAGACGTTTACCTAAATTTGGTTTCAAAAACATCAACAGAGTTGAGTACACAGGAATCAATTTAGATACAATTCAACAATTAGTTGATAACAACAAAATTACAGATACTTTAAATAAAGAAACATTAGTTCAGTTAGGATTAGCTCACAAAAATGACTTAGTGAAAATTTTAGGTCGTGGAGAGTTAAAAGCAACTGTTAATGTTACTGCTGATAAATTCACTCAAACAGCTCAAGAAGCTATTGTGAATGCAGGAGGTAAAGTAGAATTAGTTAACGCTTAAGAATATATTTTATAGATGAAAGGGTTTATACAGACCATAAAAAATATCTGGAGCATAAAAGAATTGAAGGATAAGTTACTTGTAACTATCCTTCTATTGTTGGTTTATAGATTCGGTTCTCATATTCCACTTCCAGGTGTCGATATTAACGAGGTTAATCGTTTTGTTGCAGACCAAGAAAATGCAAATTCAGGAATTTTAGGATTATTAAACTCTTTTACCGGAGGTTCTTTTAAGAGAGCTTCCGTATTTGCGTTAGGAATTATGCCTTATATCTCTGCTTCGATTGTTATACAATTGATGGGATTAGCAGTACCTTACATCCAAAAACTACAAAAAGAAGGAGAAAGCGGACGTAACAAAGTAAACCAAATTACGAGATGGTTAACAATCGGGATTTGTTTGGTGCAAGCACCAGCATACCTTACATTAGTAACTTCTCAAATTTTACCTTACGATCCAACTTCATCATATGCTATCTATGTAATTCCTCCAACCAACTTTTGGTTCTGGTTCCCTTCAACAATCATTTTGATTACAGGGACAATCTTTGCCATGTGGATGGGAGAAAAAATTACTGACAAAGGTATAGGTAACGGTATTTCAATCTTAATTATGGTTGGTATCCTAGCCGACTTACCAAAAGCAATATTTAATGCATTTGAAGTTGACCCTTCAAACGGTATTTTCTTCTTGATAGAAATGTTAGGGTTAATCCTAGTTATTGCAATGTGTATTATGATTGTTGCAGCGGTGCGTAAAGTACCAGTACAATATGTAAGAAGAGCGCAAACTTCAAGTAGTTCATATATGAGATCAGTTACAGACTCTGTACGTTCATATATTCCACTTAAAGTAAATGCAGCAGGTGTAATGCCTATTATCTTCGCACAAGCAATTATGTTTTTACCAGGAACATTGGCAAACTATTTCTTAGACGAAGGAAGTCCAGTAAAAGCATTCTTCGCGAAAATGGCAGATCCATTTACGTGGGAATACAATTTGATCTTCGGATTACTAATTATTATCTTCACATATTTCTATACTGCAATCACAATCCCAGTAAACCAAATGGCAGAAGATCTTAAACGTAACGGAGGAATCATCCCTGGAATCCGTCCTGGAAAAGAAACTGCAAATTTTTTAGACGAAATTTTATCAAAAATTACGTTACCTGGAGCAATTTTACTAACTTTGCTTGCTGTTTTGCCAGCGATTGTAAAATTATTAGGTGTAGAACAGAGCTTAGCAATGTTCTTTGGAGGTACATCAATGTTAATTATGGTGGGAGTTATCTTAGATACTGTACAACAAATTAATACATATTTATTAAATCACCGTTACGATGGTTTAATGTCTTCAGGTAGAACTTCAAGAGATATCTAATAAGATTTTATTAAAAAGATTTATGGCTAAACAAAAACATATTGAACAAGACGGTACGATTACAGAAGCATTATCAAATGCAATGTTCCGTGTCGAATTAGAAAATGGACATGTTGTAACATGTAACATATCTGGTAAAATGCGTATGCACTATATCAAATTATTACCAGGTGATAGAGTTAAAATAGAGATGTCTCCTTACGATTTAACGAAAGGTAGAATATCTTACAGATACTAAAAGAAATAATAACGACTGGTGATAGAGTTAATGTAGATACGTTAACTCTATCGGATTATAAATAAATTTACAAAGATGAAAATTAGAGCATCCATTAAAAAGAGAAGTGCTGACTGTAAAATTGTGCGTCGTAAAGGACGTTTGTATGTGATCAACAAAAAGAATCCTAAGTTTAAACAAAGACAAGGTTAATTATTTAGAATTATGGCAAGAATTTCAGGTGTAGATTTACCTAAAAACAAAAGAGGGGTAATCGGACTTACATACATTTACGGGATCGGAAGAAGCAGTGCTTCTAAAATCTTAGCTGAAAATAATATTTCAGAAGATACAAAAGTTAGCGAATGGACTGATGAAGAAATCAACGCAATCCGTGCATCGATCAATGAAACTTTCAAAGTAGAAGGTGAATTAAGATCAGAAATCCAATTAAACATTAAACGTTTAATGGATATCGGATGTCAAAGAGGTATTCGTCACAGATTAGGTTTACCATTACGTGGTCAAAGAACAAAAAATAACTCACGTACAAGAAAAGGTAAAAAGAAAACAGTTGCTAACAAGAAAAAAGCCACTAAATAATAAATAGGATCATGGCAAAAAATCAGAAAGTAGTAAAGAAAAGAAAAGTAGTTATTGAAGCTACTGGACAAGCTCATATTCAAGCATCGTTTAACAACGTTATCGTTACTTTAACAAACAAAAACGGTGAAGTTATCTCTTGGTCTTCAGCAGGTAAAATGGGATTCCGTGGATCTAAAAAGAACACTCCTTACGCTGCTCAAGTAGCTGCTCAAGATGCAACAACAGTTGCATACGAAGCAGGATTAAGAAGAGTAAAAGTATTCGTGAAAGGACCAGGTCAAGGTCGTGAATCTGCTATTAGAACAATTCATAACGGTGGTATCGAGGTTTCTGAAATCGTTGATGTTACTCCATTACCACACAATGGATGTCGTCCACCTAAAAAGAGAAGAGTATAATCATTTTTCTCAATTTAATTATTTAATATATTTAATAGTAACAAATCATGGCAAGATATACAGGACCAAAAACTAAAATTGCAAGAAAATTTGGACAACCAATTTTCGGTGACGATAAATCTTTTGAGAAAAAGAAATATCCTCCAGGGCAACACGGACCTAACAAAAGAAGAGCTAAAAAATCAGAATACGCTATTCAGTTAACTGAAAAACAAAAAGCAAAATATACTTACGGTATTTTAGAGCGTCAATTTGCTAACTTATACAAAAAAGCAAATGCTTCTAAAGGAATTACAGGTGAAGTATTATTACAATTATGTGAATCTCGTTTAGATAACGTAGTTTACCGTTTAGGTATCGCAAACTCACGTAGTGCTGCACGTCAATTAGTATCTCACAAACACGTAACTGTAAACGGAGAAATCGTGAACATCCCTTCTTACCAATTAAAAGCTGGTGATGTAATCGCTGTTAGAGAAAAATCTAAATCTTTAACTGCAATCACAAACTCTTTACACGCACGTAGCGAGTACGATTGGTTAATTTGGAACGACGAACAAAAATCAGGAACTTTCACAAAAGCTCCAGAAAGAGTTCAAATTCCAGAAGATATTAAAGAGCAATTAATCGTCGAGTTATATTCTAAATAAACCTTAAAATCAGACTAATAAAATGACTATTTTAAATTTCATCAAACCTGACAAAGTAATCTTAGTAGAGTCTGACTCTAAATTCGGACAATTCGAGTTCCGTCCATTAGAGCCAGGATACGGGATTACAGTTGGAAATGCTCTACGTAGAGTGTTACTTTCTTCATTAGAAGGATATGCGATCACTTCAATCAAAATTGAAGGAGTTGAGCACGAATTTTCAACTATTCCAGGAGTAGTGGAAGATGTTACAGAGATCATTTTAAATCTGAAAAAGGTTCGTTTTAAGAAACAAATTGATGAATCAGATGCTGAAACTGTAACTGCTACTATCTCAGGGCAAGATCAATTAACAGCAGGTGATTTAGGGAAATTTATTTCTGGATTCCAAGTTTTAAACCCTGAATTAGTTATCGCTAACTTAGACGCTAAAGTAAACGTAACAATTACATTTACAATCGAAAAAGGTAGAGGATACGTACCAGCTGATGAGAATAAAAAGGCTTCTGCGCCAATCGGTACTATAGCAATTGACTCCATTTACACTCCAATTAAGAATGTAAAATATGCAATTGAAAACTATCGTGTAGAACAAAAAACTGACTACGAAAAATTAGTTTTTGAAATTACAACAGATGGTTCTATAACACCTCAAGATGCTTTAACTGAAGCAGCTAAAATCTTAATTCACCACTTTATGTTATTCTCAGATGAGAGAATAACATTAGAAGCGGAAGAAGTTGCATCTGGTGAAACTTATGATGAAGAAGCATTACATATGCGCCAATTATTGAAAACAAAATTGGTAGATATGGATTTATCAGTAAGAGCATTAAATTGTTTAAAAGCAGCTGAAGTTGAAACATTAGGCGAATTAGTTTCTTTCGCTAAGTCTGACTTAATGAAATTCAGAAACTTTGGTAAGAAATCTCTTACAGAGTTAGAAGAATTGGTGGACAGCAAAGGTCTTAACTTTGGAATGGACATCGTAAAATATAAGTTAGACGTAGAATAATTTTATTAAAAAATGAGACACGGAAAAAAATTTAACCATTTAGGTAGAACTGCCTCTCATAGAAGAGCTTTATTATCTAATTTAGCTATAGCGTTGATTACTCACAAGAGAATTAACACAACAGTAGCAAAGGCTAAAGCATTACAAACATATGTTGAGCCTTTATTGACAAAGTCTAAAACAGACGATACTAACAACCGTCGCGTTGTATTTTCATACTTACAAGATAAAGAAGCTGTAACTGAATTATTCAGAACTGTAGCTCCTAAAATTGCAAATCGCCCAGGAGGATACACACGTATCATCAAAACTGGATTCCGTTTAGGTGACGGTGCTGATACTGCAATGATCGAGTTAGTAGATTTCAATGATATCTACACTAACACGAAAGTTGAAAAGAAAGCAACTACACGTCGTAGTAGAAAAAGTACGAAAACAGAAGAAGCTGCTCCAGCTGCTGAAACTGAAAGTACAGAAGAAGCATAATCTATTCGATTATAATATGAAAAGCCTCCCAAATTGGGAGGCTTTTTTTGTATTTATTAATTATGACAATTTGTAATACTTTATAATTTTCTAGATTGACAATAAATTCTTTTCAATCATCTAATTTTCTAGATATGATTGTTTTAAAATCTTAATGTTAAAAAATCAACTAAAATCCTTATTTTTGGATTGATTTTGGCAATAAACCAATTATCAAACATAAAATTGATATGAAAAAATTACTATTCATGATGGCTGTCGCAATGACAGTTGTTTCATGTAAAAAAGATGATAAAGTCGTAGGAAAAGATAAAGACGGAAAAGAATTAATTGTGAACGAAAAAGGTGATACAGTTGCCAAAACGGAAACAACAGATTCTTTGAAAGTCGCTGAAACGCCTGTTGAGTCAGAAGTTGTAGCAATAACAAAAGGTGCAGATGACAAATATGCATACAAATACAATTTGGAGATAGGAAAAACTTATCCAATGACGTTGGGAATCAAAACAACTCACACGGCTTCGGATGGGAAACAATCTCAAAAAATGTCAAGTGAAAGTAAAAAACAAATTGATTATACGGTAAAAGATTTCAAAGATGGTGTGTATACATTAGAAGTGAAATCTAAACAATATAGCGAGAAAATGACGGATCCTTCGGGAAAATCAATTTCGTATGATACAAATGCTGTAAAACCAGCGAACAAAGATATTGCGGTTTCTTGGTCGATTTACAAAGCGATGACAGGGAAAACGTATACAATGAAAGTTGATCAGAAAGGAAAAGTTGTAAGCGTTGATGGATTAGAAGGAATCAAAACTTCAATTCTTAATTCTGTGAAAAAACAAGTTTCTGCAGAAGAGTTCAAATTCTTTACACAGATTATCGACAATTCATTAAACAAACAAGCGATTTCTTCTCAGTTTGAAGAAACGATGAATATTTTCCCTAACAAAACTTTAGCGCTTAAAGAATCTTGGAGCGATAGTCAAAAAATTGATCAAGGTCCAATGAAAGGAAATATTTCAATGAAGAGAACTTTATCAAGTGTTGAGCCTGCAAATACGACAATTACTGTAAATGGAACGCAAAGTTTGAAAGGTAATGAGTCGCAACAAGGTGTTACAATGTCTGCGAATAGTAGTGCGAATGTAGATGGTAAAATTTTGTTGGACACTAAATCTGGTTGGATCAACAAAGTTAATTTAACGAAAAAGGAAACATTAAAACGTACAGTAGAAGCGCAAGGTCAAAAACAAACGATGACTGAGTCGGTTACAACTGTCACAACAGTTAACTAAAATGAAAACAATTATTTGGATTATAATTTTAAGTATTATTTTCTTAACGATTTTTAGATTTTTAAGAAAAGTATTTGCAGTGAAAAAGGTTTTTCAAGAAGCAATTAATCAGCAAAGAAATGCTTATAATCAGAGCCAAAACTCAAATGATTCGTACAACGAATCGAAACCAAACACATCTTTCGACAAACCGAAATATAATATAGACGCCGAAACGGTGGATTACGAAATAATCGAAGAAAAAAAAGGATGAAAAATAAAAAGAATTTACTCTACGTTCTTATCTCATTGATGCTTTTTGCAGTGATTGCATTGGTGTATTGTTCACCAGTTTTATCGGGAAAATCTGTTATTCAGCCTGATATTATCAACTACAAAGGTAGTGCGCAAGAAATGTTAACATATCAAGACAAAACGGGCGAAAATGTCTATTGGTCTGATGCGATGTTTGGTGGTATGCCAACCTATCAAACTGGTGCGAAATATAGTTTTGATATCATCAAAACCATTGATGGCGCATTCAGATTTTTACCGCGTCCAGCAGATTACATTTTCTTGTTATTTACAGGATTTTTTATACTTGGATTAACGCTTTTCAGAAAGTGGCAATATGCTTTAGTTGGTGCAATTTTCTTTGCATTTGGCTCGTATTATTTTGAGTTAATTGCAGCCGGACATAACGGAAAGCTACATACAATTGGTTATTTCGCGCCTTTGGTTGCCGGAATTCTTTTATTGTATCGTAAAAAATATATTGCAGGTTTTGTACTCACAACCTTGTTTATGGGATTGCAATTACAAGCCAATCACATCCAAATGACGTTCTATTTGTTTTTAGCGATGTTGGTTTTTGCAATTGTTCAATTTATTGATAGTTTAAAGAAAAAAGAATTACCAGATTTCTTAAAATCATCTGCATTAGTAGTTGTAGCTGTAATTATTGCAGCAGGTTTGAATGCAAATCGACTATTGTCAACTTACGAATACAGTAAAGAAACAACGCGTGGAAAGTCTGAAATGACGTTGTTGAAAAAGAATTCAAACGGATTAGATCACGATTATATCACACAATGGAGTTATGGAAAATTAGAAACATTAAATCTTTTTATTCCAAACTTGATGGGTGGTGGTTCGCAAACGAATCCAGAAGATTTAAAGAATTATACATCCGAATTACAAAATACACAATATAGTCTTGGTGAAGACGAGTTCAATCAGCAAGTTTTTCAAGCTGTGGCAAGTCAACCGAGAAGTGCATATTGGGGAGATCAGCCAGGAACTTCTGGTCCAGCTTATCAGGGAGCTGTAGTCGTTTTCTTGTTTATTATCGGAATGTTTATGGTACGTGGAAAATACGCGACCTATAAAAAATGGTTAGTTGGAGCAACGATTCTAAGTTTCATTTTGGCTTGGGGTAAAAATTTACCATTCGTTACCAACTTATTCATTGATTATTTCCCGATGTATGATAAGTTCCGCGCTGTATCATCAATCTTGGTAATTGCCGAATTTACAATGCCTTTCTTAGCAATTTTGACTTTATATTATTTCTTTAATTCTGACGAATCAGATGAATTCAAAAAGAAAGTACTTTATATAGCTGGTGGTTCTACAGTCGGAATTCTAATTATTTTCTTCTTATTCGGTGGAATGATTTTTCCATTTACATCAGAGAATGAAAAATTAATGACTGAACAATTAATCGGACAAATTCAGCAAGCAAATCCAAATGCAATCGGACTTTGGGATGGATTAATAAAACGATTAGATGAAGCATTAATTCAAGATAGAATTTCTATGTTTAAAGCGGATACAGTTCGCACATTGATTTTTGTTTTGTTCACAATGGCTTTGTTGTTGGCTTATTTATTCAAGTTTATCAAAAAACCAATTATCGTTATTTTAGCGATTGGTGCGTTGGCTTTTATTGATGGATTTACGGTGAATAAAAGATATTTGAACGAAGATAATTTTGTGTCTAAATATATTGTTGACAATCCTTTCCCAACAGAAATGTCGCCTCGTTTACAAACCGAAGCTCAGAACAATAATAATGTAGCGCAAATTGCTTACAAAGTTCCGTTGAACAATTTATTATCAAATATTTCAAAACAAGATAAATCGCATTTTCGTGTATACAACACAGTTTTGAGTACGTTTAACGAAGCTGGAACTTCATATTTTGTTCCTTCAATTGGTGGTTATCATGCAGCGAAATTAGGAAAATACCAAGATGTTGTGGATATCTATTTTTCGCAAGATCCACAATTGAAAAAATACGGAATCAAAGATGAAACAGGTTTGATTAATGTATTGAATATGATGAATACGAAATACATTATTCATGGAAGTCCAACTGAGCCGCAAGTGCAGCAAAATCCTACAGCTTTGGGAAGTGCGTGGTTAGCTTCAAATATTAAATGGACAGAAAATGCCAATGACGAAATCTTAGCGATAAATTCTACACCAATTAATAACACGGTAATTTTACGTAAAGATTTGGTTGAGAATAAAAACATGAATGTTTCGGCAGATACTAATGCGAAAATTGAATTGGTTGATTATTCACCGATGAAAATGACGTACAAATCTTCTTCTAACACAGATCAAATTGCTGTTTTCTCAGAAGTTTATTATCCGCACGGTTGGATTGTAACGGTTGATGGAAAAGAAGTTCCGATCGAAAAAGCGAATTATGTTTTGCGTGCAGTTCCCGTACAAAAAGGAAATCACACAATTGTAATGGAATTTAACCCACAAGTTATTTCTACTGGAAATATAATTGTGATTGTTTCTAATATTTTACTTTTAATCGTTGTGGCTGGAGGTATTTATTTGGGATATAAAAAATGTTCTATAAAAGAGAATTTAAACTTAGCCGCTGAAAAGGCTTAATTTTAGAATGAAAAAAATATTAATCATCACCTATTACTGGCCTCCTGCGGGAGGTCCTGGTGTTCAAAGATGGTTGAAATTCACAAAATATCTTCCTGAATTTGGATATGATACGTATGTTTATATTCCTGAAAATCCTTCGTATCCAATTATTGACGAAACCTTAGCCAAGGATATCAATCCGAATGTTAAAATTGTAAAAAATAAAATTTGGGAACCTTATCAGTTAGCAGAAAAACTGAATCCAAAAAACAAAGCATATAAAGGTGGACATTTCGAGAAGAAAGAAAGTCAATCTTTCTTATCAAAACTTTCTGTTTTTGTAAGAGGAAACTTTTTTATTCCTGATGCACGCAAGTTTTGGGTAAATCCTTCTGTCGAATTCTTAAAAGATTATCTTGAAAAAGAGAATATTGATACAATTGTTACTTCTGGTCCACCTCATAGCTTACATTTAATTGGCTTGAAGCTGAAAAAACAATTCCCAAATCTCAAATGGTTAGCAGATTTTCGTGATCCTTGGACACAAATTAGTTACCACAAAGAATTGAAATTAACTTCTTGGGCCGCACAAAAACACGAAAATTTAGAACGTGAAGTGATGCAAAAAGCTGATGTTGTTTTGGCAACAAGCTATGCAGATGCTGAAAACTTCAAGAAAATTGGAGCAAAACATGTCGAAGTAATTACCAATGGTTTTGAAGAAGTAAAACAAACGATTACAAAAGATCAAAAACATTTTCAACTTACTTATTCAGGTGGATTAGAGATGCTTCGAAATCCTGTTGCATTGTGGAAAGCTTTAGCTGAATTAACTTCCGAAAATCAATCATTCAAAGAAGATTTAAAACTTAATTTTTATGGTTCTTTAGCTGATGACGTCAAACAAACAGTGATTGATGCAGGTTTAGAGAAAAACTTGGTTGCACATGGTTACGTTTCACATCAAGAGTCATTGAACGCTATTAATACAGCAAATGTTTTGATTTTGACCAACTTTGATAATGTTGCATCTAAAGGAATTATTCCTGGAAAGTTATTTGAATATATGGCGACTGGAAATCCTATTTTAGCAATTGGACCAGCTGAGGCTGATGTTCAAAAAATACTGCATAAAACGAAAGCTGGCGATTATTTTAGCCATCAAGATGTTACTGAAATAAAATCTTTCATCCTTTCTATTTATAACCAATGGTTAAGAAATCCTCTTCAAAAATTTGAAACAAACGAAGACGAAGTTCAACAATTCAACCGTAAAAACTTAACTAAAAAGTTGGTTGACGTGGTAAATAATTTAAAAATAAATTAATACTATATTTGTAGAATAAAAATATTTATAGTAATTTCATCATAATTAACAACCTTATAATGAAATTACTATACTATTTTATCATTTTTATTGGTTGCATTGTATATGCACAGCCACAAATAAAAACTGATATATCCTTTGCGCCTATTAAATATTCGCAAACGAATTACGAGTTGTCCAATTACAACATTATTTATGACTACAAAATTGTTCGTAATGTAAAAAAACCTGAAAAAACAAAAACTGGTTTAGCACTTTTACAAATTGGTAAACGTTACAATAAATTCGTCGATTACAATCAAATCGGTACGGATTCTATTCTTGAAAGTTTTAGTCATTTACCTACAATTAAGACGAATGAATTTAATCAAATAATGTCTCAAAGTTTTAAATCTGCTTTTAAATATCAACTTATTCTAAAGAAAGAAAATGATGAACTTACATTTGTTGATAGAATCTCTCCGAATGATTTTCTTTACAAAGAAACGTTACCAAAATTAGATTGGAAACTACTGAATGACACCAAACAAATCTTGAATTATACTGCAAAAAAAGCGACTGTAAACTACGGTGGTAGAAAATGGACGGCTTGGTACACTGACGAAATCCCAATGAATGCTGGTCCGTATAAATTTTATGGTTTGCCTGGTCTTATTTTAGAGATTTATGATGATAAAGAACATTATCATTTTACAGCAAACGCTAGCAACCAAAATCCTAAACAAATCTATTTAGCTCAAGGTGAAAAAACACCTATAAAAGTTAAGAAAACAGAATTCTATAAAGCTGAAAAAGATTATCATGAAAATGCAGCTGAAAGGTTAAAAGGAGTTGCACTTGACGAAAATAAGAAACCTATAACCAATTTTGGTGGAATGCCTTATAACCCTATTGAATTGGAGTAAGAATTTAACATATTTTATTCGTTTTTAATTACTTAAATTACAAAACGATTTGTTTTATTCATTTATTATTATTATTGATGTAATTAACGTTAATGAGGCAATTGTAGGTTGCAAACTATGATTGATTATTAAAAAACTAAATTACTTAAAAAATGAAGAAAATGTTATTAGCAAGTGCTTTTGCACTTATCGGAACTTTTGCAATGGCAAATGAAACAGAAACTGAAGATAAACAAGATGTAACTTCAGTAGAATGCTGGGATGTATCTGTTGAAAGATGTGGAGTTGGATTTGTATATGAAGATTGTGGTCCTTTAGGAGATGTTATAGATTTTGCTGTAGAACTTTATGAAGAAATGGAAGTTTATTGTAATTAAATAATAAGAGGTATAGCATTAAACTTAGTTAATGCTATACTTTATAAATAGAGTTATGAAAAAAATATTCATATTATTTATTTTATCCTCTTTTTTTATTCAAGCACAAACATATAAAGTTGTATATGACGTGAAATTTGTAACTGATTCTGTAAAAAAAGAAGTAAAATATGAAGAAATGGATTTGTATATTGCAAAAGATAGTACAATTTATATAAGTCCAAAAAAGGTAAACTACGATAATTATCTTCAAGGATTAAATGCTAAAAATACTCAAGAATTTATAACAAATAACACACTAAATATAGCTGCTATAAAAGAAAAATACCCATCCCCAATCATTAATCATACTATAATAAGAAATAATGGAACAAATAAAATATTAAGTAAAGTAAATAGAAATATTTACCTATTAAATCAGCCTATTGAGGAAATAAATTGGAAAATAGAAAGTGAGCAAAAAACTCAGCTGGATTTAATTATAAAAAAAGCAACAACAACATATTTAGGGCGAAAATGGACAGCTTGGTACACAGAAGAAATACCAAACAGTGTTGGTCCATACAAATTTGGAGGATTACCAGGGCTTATTTTAGAAATCTATGATGACAATAATTATTTCCATTTTTCTGCAATTGAGATTAATCAAAATAATACAAAACCTGATTTAACAAAAGATTTTACAAAATCAAAAAAAGTGAATTTAGAGGATTACAAAAAAATATATGAAAATAGGGGAGTTGAAATTATACAAAACTTAAAAAGTCTTAATATAACAAGCTCTAATATTTCACCAGCTGAAATGGAAAAAAAGATAGATAATAAATTAAAAAGCGAAAATGTTTTTTTAGAAAAAAGTAATCATATTAATTTTTGAAAGCCCAATTAACACTATTATTTGCTTTATTTTTTCACTTTATTTTTGCACAACTTACCATTTCTGGTGTTGTAAAAAATGAGGAAGGAAAACCTATATCTGGTGCTAACGTTACCATTTCTCCAAGTACTTCGGAAGAAACCTTGGCGTATTTTATTACAAAATCGGACGGTAAATATTCAATAAAAATAGATAATTCATCGCACGAAACTTATGAAATAAAAGTTCGTGCGATGAATTATGCATTCACATCGGAATTAGTTAATGAATCTTCTACAAATTTTGATTTTACTTTACAAGAAAAAGCCATTGATTTAAAAGAAGTTAAACTAAAAGAATCTCCAATTCGCAAAAAAGGGGATACAATTGCGTATGATGTCAGTAATTTTAAAGATATTCAAGATCGCTCTATAGCAGATGTGATCAAAAAAATGCCTGGAATAGAAATAGAAGCTTCAGGTAGAATTTTATATCAAGGCGAACCAATTAATAAATATTACATCGAAGGAATGGATTTGTTGGGCGGAAAATATGCCTTAGCTAACGAAAATCTCTCAGCAGATGCAGTAGATAAAGTACAAATTTTAGAAAATCATCAACCGATCAAAATTTTAGATAGTTTGGTATATAGCTCTAAAGCAGCGTTAAATATTAAACTAAAAAGTAAAATTACGTATTCTGGTAAAGCAGAAGTTGGTTTCGGGACATCACCTTTCTTGTTCCAAGCGAATATTACACCAATGTTGTTTACCAAAAAACAGCAAATGATTGGTTCTTATCAAGGTAACAACAGAGGGAATGATGTTTCTCGTCAATTAAAAACCTTAAGTCTTGAAGATTTTTTAAATGAATCTGAAAAATTTTCGAACGAAAGTTGGTTATCAATCGCAGGTGTGCAAACTCCAAATTTTGATGGCGAACGTTGGTTGGATAATGCAATAAATATTGGCACTTGGAATCATCTTTTCAAGTTGAGAAAAGAATTAGATTTACGAGTTAACATTTCATATCACAACGATTTTCAAAAGCGATTCGGAGAAACAAACACACAATATTTTTTACCAACGGGAGATATATTTCTCAACGAAATCAAGCAAAATTATTTGCAAATAGAAAGTCTTAATCTAAAAGCAACATTATCTCAAAATAGTTCGAAAAATTATCTTGAAAATGTCTTAGAGTTTAAAGGCGATTGGAATAGCTCGAGAGGACATCTCAATCAAAACAATAATTTTATTACACAACGTTTGGCTCAACCAAATCGTCAATTTACCAATCAGTTTAATACAATTAGAAAAATTGGTAATCAATTGATCACGTTTAAATCCAATATTGCGTACAGAAATTATAACGAGAATTTAAGTGTTTCTCCTGGAGTTTTTACTGATTTTATAAACAACGGAACTGATTATCAAAATGCATTTCAACAAATTAATTTTGAGAAATTTTCGACAAATAATTTCGCTGAATTTTCAAAAGGAATAAAAGCTTTAACGCTACAATCAAAAATTGGAGTTAAGTACACCAATCATATCATGAGAAGTGATTTGTTAGCAGATGAACAACCAATAAATTCTACTTTTACTAACAATACACGCTGGTCAACTTTAAATCCGTATGTAGAAAATAACTTTTCGTACAGAAAGAATCGACTTAATTTTTCTTTTGGAATTCCTTTTCAGTGGTATAATTTAGAGAATAATTCTTTTGGAAATAAAACTTCATACAATTGTTTTTACATCGAACCAAAATTTAATATAGGTTTAGAATTTTCAAAATTCTGGAAAGTATCAACCTCGCATAATTTCTCTAATGATTTGGGGAGTTTAACACGTTTGCACGAAGGATTTATATTGTATCGATACAATTCTATTCAACAAAATGACGGAAATTTTAACGAAGTAAAAAAATGGAATTCTTCTTTACGTTTCGAGTATAAAAATCCGATAAAATCTAGGTTTATCAATTTTGGATATTCGTACAATTGGTCAGAAAATAACTTAATCTACAATTACAGCTATAATGCGGATGCAAGTACTGTTTTAGAAGCTTTGAACTTAAAAAATCATCAAAAAACACATTCTGTTAATGCTAAAATAAGTCAATATTTTTCTAAAATTAAGACAACATTTAATTTAGCTGGAGGTTATAATTTTACAACCTACGATCAATTATTAAATGATGATTTAATCGAAATTCACAATACCATTTTAACTTCTAATTTTGATGCATCTTTCAGATTATTAAGTTGGATGACGTTTGAGTATAAATATGGTGTAACCAATTATAAAAATAAATTATCAGGAAACTCAAGTTCACGATCAATCACCAATCAAATCCACCAAATAGGATTACATTTTTTTCCTGCAGATCAGCATTATATAAAACTTAATTTTGATTTGTATGTTAATGATGATTCAAGATTAAATCCAAATTCAACTTTCGGAGATTTAATGTATCGTTATTCATTAAAAAAGAAGAAAATAGATTTTGAATTGTCTGCTTATAATCTTTTTAATGAAAAATATTTTTCTCAAAACAGTTTTTCTTCCAATTATGAACAACGATTTATCTATAAGTTGAGACCAACTCAAGTTATGTTTACCACTCGATTTAATTTTTAATTTATCAACCTCATAATTATTAACTTCAAAATTGTATAACTCGATAATTTATTTTAATAAAATATCAAAATCTAACATCTGTCATAAGTGGGTTGAATATATTTTACCTAAATTTATTTTGAAAAAATATAAACCACAGAGAAATGAATGACAATCGTAAGAAAGATGCATTGAATTACCATTCAATGGGTCAACCAGGAAAGATTGCAGTAGTGCCTACAAAACCTACGAATACACAACGTGATTTATCGCTTGCTTATTCACCAGGTGTTGCGGAGCCTTGTTTAGAGATTGAAAAAGATCCAGAAAATGCTTATAAGTACACAGCAAAAGGAAATCTGGTTGCAGTTATTAGTAACGGTACAGCCGTTTTAGGCTTGGGAGATATTGGTGCGGTAGCTTCAAAACCGGTGATGGAAGGTAAAGGTCTTCTATTCAAAATTTTTGCTGATATTGATGTTTTCGATATCGAATTGGATACAAAAAATGTTGATGAATTTATCAATACGGTAAAAGCTTTAGAGCCTACTTTTGGAGGAATTAATTTAGAGGATATTAAAGCGCCTGAGTGTTTCGAAATTGAGAAACGTTTGAAAGCTGAAATGAATATCCCAGTTATGCACGACGATCAACACGGAACAGCTATTATTTCTGGTGCTGCGTTGATTAATGCATGTGAATTACAAGGAAAAGATATTTCTAAAGTTAAAATTGTAGTAAACGGAGCTGGTGCTGCGGCAATTTCGTGTACAGGAATGTATATTTCTGTTGGTGCAACGAAAGAAAATATCGTGATGTTAGACAGTAAAGGCGTAATCCGTTCTGACCGTGACAACCTTGATCCTTCTAAGGCTGAATGGGCAACAGATCGTGATATTTCGACATTGGCAGATGCTGTTAAAGATGCAGATGTTTTTATCGGTTTATCGGCTGCAGATGTTTTATCAGCAGATATGTTGAATACAATGGCAGAAAATCCAATTGTGTTAGCAATGGCAAATCCAAATCCAGAGATTGCGTACGATTTAGCAGTTGCGACGCGTCAAGATATTATTATGGGAACTGGGCGTTCTGATTATCCAAACCAGGTGAATAATGTACTTGGGTTTCCGTATATTTTTAGAGGAGCGTTAGATGTTCGTTCGACGACAATTAATGAGGAAATGAAAATTGCTGCTGTTCGAGCAATTGCAGAATTAGCAAAAGAACCAGTTCCTGAAGTTGTGACGCAAGCATACAATAATCATTCGATCAAATTTGGAAAAGATTATATAATTCCAAAACCTAATGATCCCCGTTTGTTACCAGAAGTGTCGGCTGCGGTTGCAAAAGCGGCGATCGAAACTGGTGTTGCTAAAAATATCATTACAGATTTCGAAGCATATAAATTGTCTTTGATTAAGCGAATCGGAAAAGAAAGTACGATTATGCGTAATTTGACACAAACGGCAAAATCAAATCCAAAACGTGTTGTTTTTGCTGAAGGAGATCGTTTCGAAATTCTTCGTGCAGCGCAAATTGTAAAGGAAGAAAAAATCGCTATTCCAATTATTTTAGGAAAGAAAAATAAAATTCAACAAATGATTAAAGATTATATGTTGGATTTGGAAGATGTTGAAATTGTTGATACAAATGCAGAAGAAGATTCTGACAGATACAATCAATTCGTTGATTTTATTTATTCGAAACGTCAACGAAAAGGAATCTCAAAATCTGATGCGAAAAAATTATTGAGAGATCGTAATTATTTTGGATCATGTATGGTTGAGTTTGGTTATGCAGATGCAATGATTTCGGGAATGACGAAAAATTATTCGCAAGCGATTCGTCCAGCTTTAGAATTAATAGGAGCAGAACAAGGTCAAAAAGTTGCGAGTATGTATATGATGTTGACAGAAAAAGGACCAGTTTTCTTAGGTGATACAACGGTTAATTTAGATCCAACTTCAGAGGATTTAGTTAACATTACATTGCAATTTAACGAAACAATTAAGAAGTTTAAAATTGAACCAAAGATTGCATTACTGTCTTATTCAAACTTCGGGTCTAACAAAGGAGAAACAGTTTCTAAAGTTCAGAATGCGGTAAATTATTTGCATAAAAATCATCCAGAAATTATTGTAGATGGTGACATTCAGGCAAATTTTGCAGTAAACAGAGAGAAATTACAAAGTAATTTTCCGTTTTCTAAATTAGCAGGAACGCATGCAAATACATTAGTTTTTCCAAATCTTGAATCAGCGAATATTTCGTATAAATTATTACAAGAATTAGGAAATATAGAAGCGGTTGGACCAATTTTGATCGGAATGAAAAAACCAATTCATTTATTACAATTAGATAGTACCGTTCGCGAAATTGTGAATATGGTTACCATTGCTGTAATTGATGCACAACAACATCAGTAAAATATAAATTTAGAATACAAAAAATCCACTTAAATGATTTTAAGTGGATTTTTTGTATTGTATGAAACCGAGATGATTTTTAAAATAAACTATTTATATTAATAAACACAAAAAAGCCTCGCAATGCGAGGCTTTCCTATTGATAAATGAAATTTCTATTATTTAACTTCTTCGAAGTCTACGTCTTCAACACCATCATTTTTTGCTTGACCTTGATCAGCTCCTGGTTGAGCTTGCGCACCACCTTGTTGACCTTCGTTCATTGCAGCATAAATTTCTTGTGAAGCAGCATTCCAAGCTGTGTTCAATTTTTCCATAGAAGTATCAATTGCAGCAACGTCTTGAGCAGCGTGAGCAGATTTAACCTCAGCTAAAGCTTCTTCAATTGGTTGTTTTTTGTCAGCAGGAATTTTATCTCCGTACTCAGTCAATTGTTTTTCCGTTTGGAAAATTAACGCGTCAGCAGCATTTACTTTTTCAATTTTTTGTTTTGCTTCTTCGTCTTTTGCAGCATTTTCTTGCGCTTCTTTTTTCATTCTTTCGATATCAGCATCAGATAATCCAGATGAAGCTTCAATTTTGATTGATTGCTCTTTTCCAGTTCCTTTATCTTTTGCAGATACACTCAAGATACCATTCGCATCAATATCAAATGTTACTTCGATTTGAGGAACACCTCTTTGTGCTGGTGGAATATCTACTAAGTCAAAACGTCCGATTTCTTTGTTATCGTTGAATAATGGACGCTCTCCTTGACCAATTCTTAATGTTACTGCTGGTTGATTGTCAACTGCAGTTGAGAAAACTTCAGATTTTTTAGTTGGAATTGTTGTATTCGCTTCAATTAATTTTGTGAATACTCCTCCTAAAGTTTCGATACCTAAAGATAATGGTGTAACGTCTAATAATAATACGTCTTTTACATCACCTGTTAAAACACCTCCTTGGATAGCTGCGCCAATTGCAACAACCTCGTCTGGGTTAACTCCTTTAGATGGTTTTTTACCGAAGAATTTTTCTACTTCTTCTTGGATTTTTGGCATACGTGTAGATCCACCAACTAAGATAACTTCGTCGATATCGTTGATTGATAAACCTGCATCAGATAACGCTTTTTTACAAGGTTCCATAGAACGACGTACTAAATCTTCTGTTAATTGATCAAATTTAGAACGAGTTAAAGTTTCTACTAAGTGTTTTGGTCCTGTTTCGTTAGCTGTAACGTATGGTAAATTAATTTCTGTTTGAGCAGAAGAAGATAATTCGATTTTAGCTTTTTCAGCAGCTTCACGTAAACGTTGTAAAGCCATTGCGTCTTTTTTCAAATCTACACCTTCTTTCGCTTGGAATTCAGAAGCTAACCAGTTGATGATTGCGTCATCAAAATCATCACCTCCTAAGTGTGTATCACCGTTTGTAGATAATACTTCGAATACACCGTCACCTAATTCTAGGATTGATACGTCGAAAGTACCACCACCTAAATCGTAAACAACGATTTTTTTATCTGAATTTGCTTTGTCTAATCCGTAAGCTAATGCAGCTGCAGTAGGCTCGTTGATAATACGTTCTACTTTAAGACCTGCAATTTCACCAGCTTCTTTAGTTGCTTGACGTTGCGCATCGTTAAAATAAGCTGGTACAGTAATTACCGCTCTTGATACTTCTTGTCCTAAATAATCTTCAGCAGTCTTTTTCATTTTTTGTAAAATCATTGCTGAGATTTCTTGTGGAGTATAGTTACGTCCATCAATTTCAACTGCTGGCGTATCATTGTTTCCTTTTACAACTGAATAAGGAACACGACCGATTTCATCTGCATCATTATTAAATTTAGTTCCCATGAAACGTTTAATAGAATAAATCGTTTTCTTTGGGTTTGTTACAGCTTGACGTTTTGCTGAGTCACCAACTTTAATTTCTCCTCCTTCTACGAATGCTACGATAGATGGAGTAGTTCTTTTACCTTCTGCATTTGGAATTACAACTGGCTCGCTACCTTCCATTACAGAAACACAAGAGTTCGTTGTACCTAAGTCGATTCCGATTATTTTGCTCATATTTTTAGTTATTTTTTATATTATTAATGATTTATTTTAAACTTTTACACATCATCAAAAATGATGCTACAACAGAATAGTCAATCTTTGTGCCAACGTAGAAAATGATGACATCTCAATTTTTAAAATGTCATGTTGTCAGATTATGATGAATGATTTGATTATTTATCGATAAAAAAGTCAGTTTATTGGTTGATAAAATGTCAGCGTTAAATTATACTTAAACTTTATCTCAACCTCAACCTTAATCTTGACCTCAATCTTAATCTATGTTGTTAAAAATAATCATTTCAATGTCTGATTATTACTAAGTTTTAATCAAACTTAAACTTTGTCTCAATCTTAACCTCAGCCTCAGCCTTAATATTACCCAATCTTACTTCCGTTTTCTACTTTTCGTTCGGGATTCAAAAGAATAACATCGTTATTATTTCCATAAACGCCCATCACGAGACATTCGCTCATAAAAGTGGCAATTTGTTTTTTCGGAAAGTTAACCACAGCAATTATTTGTTTTCCAATCAATTCCTCTTTTGTATAAAGCGATGTAATTTGTGCCGAACTTTTCTTGATTCCTAACGGACCAAAATCAATTTCTAATTGATAAGCAGGATTTCTTGCTTTCGGAAAATCATTTGCACTGATAATTGTTCCAATTCTCATATCAACTTTTTCGAAATCTTGCCAAGAAATTGTTTCAGTATTATTTTCAAGTTTTGGTTCTTCTTTTGGTTTATTTTCTTTGTCGTAAATTGTTTGTAGAATTTTTTCTAAATCAGTTTTTTCATCCGCATATTTCGTTTTCAAGTCATCAGGCATTCGGTTGTAATACGTCAAAGCTTTTTCGCCAAACTGCTTGATGTAAAAATCGGTCAATGGTGGAACGTTTGGAAATTGTTTATGAAAAATCATTTCTGTATATGCTTGCCATTCGCGTTCTTCTCGCAATTCGATTTGATTTTCGCCCGAACGCTGAAAAACATGTACCATTTCGTGCATCAAAACGTTAGAAAGTAATACCAAATCAAAATCTAGAATGTTGCGTGGAACACGAATCGTAATTCCAGTTTTTTCTTCGCCTTCTGCAGTCAATAAAAAACCTTTTGGATCGATTTCTTCTCGAAACGTAAAACCTGTAAAAGCATTATGTTTTAATTTCAATTCATCTAAAATTTCGTACAATGCTTCAACGATTAAGTGATTATTTTTTAAATAATTTATTCTTTCCTTAAATTTTTCTGTAATCATAGCTTTTTGGCTTATTTATCAAATATATAATCTTATTTTTGATATGTTTTAAAAATGACTATGAAGAAATTAGTACTATTACTTGGCTTGATCTCGATAACAACAAATGCACAAGTACTTAATAACAAACAAGAGTTTACGCGACAAGATTCGCTTCGCGGAACGAATAATGAATTCCGAAATTGGTGGGATGTCAAAAAATATAAAGTAAGTGTAGAACCAGATTATCAGTCAAAATCAATAAAAGGAAAAACGACAATTATATTTGATAAAACTGCTCCTCAACAATCAGATTTATTGCAGATAGATTTACAAGATCCGATGATGGTTTCGGCTGTAAAATTGAATGGAAAGAAAATTTCTGATTTCAAACGTGATGGAAATGTCTATTTTATTAATGTCGGAAAAAATATCAAGAATACGTCGAATCAATTAGAATTAGAATACAACGGAAATCCTCGTGTTGCGGTGAGAGCGCCTTGGGATGGTGGTTGGATTTTTGCGAAAGATGAAAAAGGTCGCGATTGGATGTCTGTTGCTGTGCAAGGTTTGGGTGCAAGTGCTTGGTTTCCGAACAAAGATTATTTAGGCGATGAACCAGATAATGGAATGGAATTGGAAATTATCACACCAAAAGATTTGGTAGGAGTTGGTAATGGACGGTTAGTTTCTAAAAAAGAGAAAAATGGTAAAACAACTTCTACATGGAAAGTTGTTAATCCAATCAATAATTATAATATTATTCCATATATCGGACATTATGTCAATTTCAAAGATACTTTCGAAGGCGAAAAAGGTAAATTGGATTTAGATTATTATGTGTTAGATTATAATATAGATAAAGCAAAATCGCAGTTTGAACAAGCAAAATTGATGTTGAAAAGTTTTGAATATTGGTTTGGACCTTATGCTTTTTACGAAGATTCTTTCAAGATTGTAGAAGCTCCGCATTTAGGAATGGAGCATCAATCTGGAATTGCGTACGGAAATAAATTTGAGAATGGTTATTTAGGTCGTGATTTATCAGGTTCTGGCTGGGGATTGAAATGGGATTTTATCATCGTTCATGAAGCTGGTCACGAATGGTTTGGGAATAATATTACCGAAAAAGATGTGGCAGATATGTGGATTCACGAAGCGTTTACTGCTTATTCGGAAACTTTGTTCACAGAAACTTATTATGGAAAAGATGCGGCAAGCGAATATGTGCGTGGAACGAGAAAGGCAATCCAAAATGATATTCCAATTATCGGTGTGTATGGCGTAAACCAAGAGGGTAGTGGCGATATGTACTATAAAGGTGCAAATATGATTCATACGTTGAGAACTTGGATGAATAATGATGAAAAATTCAGACAAATGTTGCGTGGATTAAACAAAGAATTTTATCATCAAACTGTAACTACAGAACAAATTGAAAATTATATTGAGAAGTTTTCTGGTTTAAATTTGAACGCTTTTTTCAATCAATATTTAAGAACAGTTAAAGTACCTACTTTAGAACTTAAACAAAATGGAAATAAAGTTGAATATAGATATACAAATGTGGTGGATGGATTTACGATGGCTTTGCGATTGAAAGATTCTGATATAACCATCAATCCTACGACTAATTGGCAAACAATTAATAATTCAACGATTACAAAAGCGATTGATGTAACAATTAATCCAAATTATTATATCAATTCGCATATTATATATTAAAACTGAATGAGATATTGAAACAAGTTCAACATGATAAAGATAGTAAACCTGAACTTGTTTTCAGGTTCTCATCCAAAATGATTTATAAAATATTCCAAACAAATATCATCGGTTATTGAATGATGAAATTATAAATTTGTGACATGAAAAAATACATTGCATACGCAATCTTATCAGGATTATTATTAACAGCAGGTTGGCCATCGCATGGTTTTCCATTGTTATTATTTATAGGATTTGTACCCTTGATGTTAGCAGAACATCAAATCACACAACGCGCAGAATTCAAGAAAAAAGGACGTAAAATTTTCGGACTTTCGTTTTTAGCTTTCTTTATTTGGAATGCGATTGTAATTTGGTGGTTGCATTATGCACAAGAAACGGACGCGAATGGAGATTTGCACAATTCGTGGAGCGCTTATTTGATTCCCGTTGTGGCGAATTCGTTGTTTATGTCAATTGTTTTTCAGTTGTATCATTTCGTCAAAACCAAAGCTGGTAATTTATATGGATTGGTTTTTCTTCCTGCGATTTGGATGAGTTTCGATAAACTAACCTTGAATTGGGAGTTGACTTGGCCTTGGTTTAATCTTGGAAATGGTTTTGCAAAATATTACGAATGGGTGCAATGGTACGAATACACAGGAACTTTTGGAGGTGCACTTTGGATTTGGTTAGTTAATATTACGGTATTCTATTATTTGACGGCTTATATTAATAAGAAAGAAATGAGATATCTAAATAAATTAGGTATTTACGCTGGATTATTAATTGCTGTGCCAATTGGTATTTCTTATATTATTTATGCGAATTACGAAGAAAAAGGAAAAGCACTTGATGTGTTAGTTCTTCAACCAGATCTTGATCCATACAATGAAAAGTATATGAAAGATGGTTTGCAGATTTATGATGAATTGAAACAATTGGCATTGAAAAATATTCAACCAAAAACTCAATTTGTTGTCGCGCCAGAAACTGCTGTACCTGGATCATCTGCCTTGATTTTTGATAATATGTATGATGATTTAATTATACAAGACATTCAGCAATGGACAAAAACCAAAAAAGATTTACATTTTGTAACAGGAGCATCTATCATGCGAATTTATCCAATGCAATCTTTAGCATCGGAAACGGCATCTGTTATGAGAGATGGAATTACGTGGTACGACGCTTATAACTCGGCTTTGCAGATAAGCGGAAACGATTCTATAGAAGTTTATCATAAGAGTAAATTAGTACCTGGAGTAGAAATTTTTCCATATCGAAACATTTTAATGCCAATTATTGGAGAATTTATGCTTAACTTTGGCGGCACAACAAAAACGTTGGGGATTCAACCTCATCGTTCTGTTTTCAAGAATAAAACAAACAACGCTACTGTTGCTCCGGTTATATGTTACGAATCTATTTACGGGGACTATACAACAGAATATGTGAGAGAAGGCGCAAATGTTATATTCACAATGACCAACGATTCTTGGTGGGGCTCTACCGATGGTCATCGTCAATTACTATTATATGGTAATTTGAGAGCTATTGAAAATAGACGCGCTATCGTTAGATCTGCAAATTCAGGTATTTCGGCTTTCGTTAATCAGCGAGGAGATATAATGAAGTCTTTACCATATGGAGAGCAGGGTGCCTTAAATGGTACAATTTTAATGAATAGTGAATTAACGTTTTATACAAAATATGGCGATGTAATCGCGAGAATAGCGCTGTTGGTAATGGGAATTATCTTGGCTTATACTCTTGCGCAGAAGTTGTTATATAAACAAAATAAGAAAAAAATATAAAATTAATAACCTAAAGAGTTGTATAAGTAATATATAATTTGTTACTTTGCACTCCGTTTAAAATAGGACAATACAAAATAAGATGTCAAAAATTTGTCAAATTACAGGTAAGAAGAGATTAGTGGGAAACAATGTTTCTCATGCTAATAATAAAACAAAACGCACTTTTGAAGTGAATTTGTTCAAAAAGAGATTTTTTATGCCAGAAACTGGTGAGTGGATTACATTAAGAGTTTCTGCACACGGTTTAAAAACAATCAACAAATTAGGAGTTGATGAGGCTGTTAAACGTGCACGTAAAGAAGGTTTAATCAAATAATTTAAGACACCATGGCAAAAAAAGGAAACAGAGTACAGGTTATTTTAGAATGTACAGAGCATAAAGAAAGTGGTATGCCAGGAATGTCTCGTTATATCACAACTAAAAACAAAAAAAATACTCCAGATCGTATTGAGTTGAAAAAATACAACGCAGTATTGAAAAAGTATACAATTCACAAGGAGATTAAATAATAAAATTTTAGACGATGGCAAAGAAAACGGTAGCAACCCTACAAACTGGGTCTAAAAAAATGACCAAAGTTATCAAAATGGTAAAATCTCCAAAATCTGGAGCTTACGTATTTGTTGAAAAAGTAGTTAACGCTGATGAAGCAGATTCTTTCTTCACGAAATAATCAAATCATCTCCTTAACAAAAAATATTTAAGGTTAATTGAGCTGCCTCGTTTTCAGGGCGGCTTTTTTATTTCCTTATATTTTATGTATCTTCGTACAAAATTTTAAGAAATTTAGCTTATTAATGAGTTGGTTCAAAAAGATATTAGGTAAAGAAAGCAAAGAAAAATTAGATGAAGGATTAGAAAAATCTAAAACTTCTCTATTCGATAAAATCAGTCGCGCTGTAGTAGGTAAATCTAAAGTAGACGATGAGGTTTTAGATGATTTAGAGGAAGTATTGATCTCTTCTGATGTCGGCGTTGAAACAACGATCAAAATTATTCGTCGAATAGAAGAACGCGTAGAGCGTGATAAATATGTTTCGACTTCTGAGTTAGATTTAATTCTTCGCGAAGAAATTGCAGGCTTACTTTCCGAGAATAATATCGAAGATACAAATGGTTTTTCGATTCCAAAGAAAGATGTGCCATATGTTATTATGGTGGTCGGAGTAAATGGAGTTGGAAAAACAACGACGATTGGTAAATTGGCTTCTCAGTTCAAATCTCAAGGACTTAAAGTAGTTCTTGGTGCGGCAGATACGTTTCGTGCGGCAGCTGTAGATCAGTTGGTAATTTGGTCGGATCGTGCAGGTGTACCAATTGTAAAACAAGCGATGGGTTCTGATCCTGCTTCGGTTGCATTTGATACCATTCAGTCGGCAGTTGCGCAAAATGCAGATGTTGTTTTGATTGACACAGCAGGACGTTTGCATAACAAAATTAACTTGATGAACGAGTTAACTAAAATAAAACGTGTGATGCAAAAGGTAATTCCTGATGCGCCTCACGAAGTTTTATTAGTGTTAGATGGTTCTACAGGTCAAAATGCTTTTGAACAAGCGAAACAATTTACACAAGCAACAGAAGTTTCTTCTTTAGCGGTTACAAAATTAGATGGAACAGCAAAAGGAGGAGTAGTAATTGGGATTTCAGATCAATTTCAGATTCCAGTTAAATATATTGGTGTTGGTGAAGGAATCAATGATTTACAAGCTTTCAATAAAATGGAGTTTGTCGATTCTTTTTTCAAACGAAATAATTAAGAAATTTAATTCCTATAAAAATATAAATCCTTCAAGTTTTTCTTGAAGGATTTTTTTATGATATAGTTTTAATAAATCACCTTAATATATTCTTTATAAAACTTTTTGTTTTTATTTTCTTTCTTCGAAATGGTTTTTAGAAACTCGTTTAAATATTCTCTAAAAGGAGAATCTTTCGCTAAAGCATCTTGTTTTTTGCTTGTCAAAATCTGAACAGTTCCATACATTTCTTCATCATTTTCTACACTCGATGCAATCAAAGTAAAAGTTTCATTTGATTCATTAATGATATTTTTATTTGACCAAACTAACAACGGTTGATTGTTTTCAGTGTACAAAACATTGTCCCATTTTCCTAACCAATCGTATAGCATTTTTTTCGTAACTAAAGGCGTTTGAAAACTTTCGACACGATATTCTGTCAACGAACGTTCGGCTTGCTCTTGCGCATATAATAAATTGAAACTTGTAAAAAGTGCGATAAAAAGAAATAATTTTTTCAAACTCAAAAATCTTGTTTAGCGTAAAGTTATCAAAAATAATTGCAATTCTTATGTAACTTATTTGTTCTTCATGCGTCATATAAATATACACTAACTCTTAATAGAAGAATTAACCATGAAGAAATTTTTTGTACTTGCTGTTACATTATCAGGAATTTTTGCTTTTGGACAAGATGAAAAGCAGGACTCAACCGACTATAATCCAATCGAAATAAAAGAAGTTTTAGTTCAGTCGCAACGCAAAAAAATGTTTGCGGACAAAGCAGTTTATACGTTTGATAAAGAAGCGTTGGAAAAAGCACGCTACGCAAAAGATTTGTTGAATACGCTACCAGAATTACAAGTTGATCCAATTTCGAATACAATACAGAGTACAAAAGGTGGAACGACTTTGTTGTTGATTAATGGAATTGAAACAACAGATAATCAAATTCGTGCCGTGAAACCGCAAGATGTGGTACGTGTTGAGTATTTTGATATTCCGCCAGCGCGTTATGCAAATCGTGCAGATCAAGTGGTGAATTTGATTACACGAAACCCAGAAAATGGTTATGTGTACGGAGCGGATCTTACTTCGGCGTTTACAATAGGTTTTATAAATGGTTCTGCTTATGCCAATTTTACAAAAGGAAAAAATAACTTTGGATTAGAGTATAACATCTATCTGAGAGATTATAAAGATCGTACTTCGATGAATATTTATGATTATAACTTAAATAATATTCATTATAGAACAGAAAATCAGCGCAACGAATATTTTGGATATACGGATCAAACAATTGCATTGCGATATACCAATTCGGATTCGGATAAATATGCTTTTCAAGCAAAGTTGGATATGAATATCAGTTCGAGTTTTGCTTATGCGAATGGCACAAGTTTGTTCTATCAAAATAGTTTATTAGAGAATCATTCAACTTACAAACATTCTAATTCTAATTATTCAAAACCAACATTAGATCTTTATTATTCGAGAAAATTAGGAAAGAAAGATGAGTTAAGTTTAAATGTTGTAGGATCAATGTATACAACCAAATCGATTGACGAAACGCGCGAATGGGAAACTTTATCAGGTGCGGAACAATATAATTATTTGACAAATTTAGAAGCTGATCAAAAAGGAATTGTAGGAGAAATAGCGCATACGCATAGTTTTGAGAAAGGAAAATTAAATTCTGGTTATCGAATTTCGAATAATTCGATTGATAATAAATTAGAAAACTTGAATGGTCCTTCGAATAATAAAGTAAATTATTTAGAACAATATATCTATTCTGAATATTCTGGAAAAGCGAAAAAACTGTCGTATCGTTTAGGTGTTGGGTTGACGAATGTTCATAACAAGAATGAAGATACAAACACAGATACATGGACGTTTACGCCAAAATTAGTATTAGGTTACGAATTAGCGAAGAATCAAAATATACGTTTTTCGAGTTCATATAAGCCAACAAGTCCTTGGAATTCGGCATTGAGTAAAAACGTGATTCAGATTGTGGAAAATATTACACAAGAAGGAAATCCGTATTTAACCATTCAGAAATCGTTTGGAAATAATTTGATTTATTCCTTCAATTCAAAATATTTTGATTTAAATACAAACGCATTTTATTATTATACAAAAGATCCGATCAATCAATTGTATTTGCAAAATATCATCAATGGAAATGTAGAAGGGTATAAATTAACGTACGAAAATGCTCAAAATTCGCAACGTTACGGTGTTCAAATTACAGGTTCTATCAAACCTTTTGGAACGGATATTTTAACGGTAAAAGTGAATGTAGCACCAGCAACAGAGCGTTTTAAAACGAAAGATGGTAGAATTTTGAAGAATGATTATATCGGAAATTATTTTGCATTATCATCTGTTTACAAAAACTTTCGTGTAGATTATCAATTTAATATTCCGTATTATACGCTGGGCGGAGCATTGTTGTACACACAAGAAAACATGAACCATGCTTTTGCGAGTTATAAATACAATAATTGGACTTTTTCTACTGGAATGTATTGGATCGGCATGCCGTCGACTTACAAGCAAAAAACGATGGACAAACAATATGTAGATTATTCTCGTGTTGGGAAAATTTGGGATAATAAATCGATGTTTGTTGTTGGTTTGAGCTTTGATTTTGCTACAGGTAAGAAAACAAATATCAACCGAAAATTAGAAAATGAAACTGCAGGAGCTGCAACGTTTTAATAAATAAACAAAAAGAGAATCCTTAGGATTCTCTTTTTGTTTATTTATAATTTGGACGCGATGTTGAAACGAGTTCAACAAGACATATTAATTGTTTTTAATAAGTATAAATTTTAGCTTTCTAACATCTAACATCTAACATCTAACATCTAACATTTATAACTCCGCCAAAAATTTCAGCGTATCAATATTATCGGCGTAATCAGTTAATTTAGGAAATTGAGTTTGCCCAAATTCAACATAATTCGGATTATCTTTCATGTCATTTCCAACCACACATTGTATTTGATCTTCATTTTCGATCAAATAATTTTTAACATCATTTATATCTTTATAAACTTCAAAATTTACAACTGCAATTGGAGAATGTAAAGCTGTATCTTTTTTCATTAGAACAAAATTATTGTCTAAAAACTCATCTTTTCCTAATAAAAATATTGCACGATTATAATCGTAATTATTTGCGTATTTAGGATGATTAATCACATCGCCCCATGAAAAAATAGCTTCGAATATTTTTGGTAATTGGGCTTTATCTTTTACATAAAGTTTCGTTACATTTCGGCAACCTAATCCAAAATAAATAAATAAGTCGTTACCCAATTTTTTCAACTCTTCATCAGTTTCCGAACCATTTAATACAGCAACCGAAGTTCTATTTTTACGAATAATGTTAGGAACTTTACCAAAATATTGCTCAAAATAGCGTGCTGTGTTATTGCTTCCAGTTGCAATAACTGCATCATAATTTTCTAATTGTTCAACAGTTTGAATAATCAATTTGAAATTTTCATCAATCGAATACAAATATTTTATCGCTAATTTGATTAATTTATCATCTTTAGACGAAGTTTTAATCAAGGCATTATTTCCAGAAATAACAACAGAAAGCAAATCATGAAAACCAACCAAAGGTAAATTTCCTGCCATGATAATTCCAACATTTTTTGATGTTTCAGCAAATGGATAATCTTTCGTCCAAGCCAATAAATTTTCTTCCGTTAAAGCTTCTGCCCAACTTTTCAAGGCTAACGTAATATTATCTTTTGTAAACCAATTGTTGTAGGCTTCTGCATCGCTCACCGCATATTCAGCTTCTTCTTTCCAATTCACGAATTTTTCTGTCAGTTCCGCGTCTTTAATTGAATCATTATTTATAATAAAATTAAAAAACTGCCCCAATTCGTTAAATGCTGAAATCCTTTGTTCAAATGTCATTTTTTCTGAAAATTAAATGTAATTTTGTAGTTGCAAATGTAGGAAATAAAAAAACAGATACAATGGCTATAATTATTACAGATGAATGTATAAATTGTGGAGCTTGTGAGCCAGAATGTCCAAATAACGCGATTTATGAAGCTGCGGTAGATTGGAAATATTCTGATGGAACTTCTCTTAGCGGGACAATTGTAAACGTAGACGGCGCAACTTTTGACGCTGATGCGGTGCAAGATCCTGTGAGTGATGAGGTTTATTACATCGTTCCTGATAAATGTACTGAATGTAAAGGTTTCCACGAAGAACCACAATGTGCGGCAGTTTGTCCGGTGGATTGTTGTGTGCCTGATGATAACCACGTAGAAAGCGAGGAGCGCCTTTTGAGTAAAAAAGCGTTTATGCACTTAGAGTAAAATCGTCACAACTTTACATATAAAAACCTCTCAGAATTTGAGAGGTTTTTTTTGTTATTTATTTTTGAGTAAAATCCAGCCTTGTAATTTGTTTTTTGTTTCAGAATTTAGTTCATTCCATTCTAAATAATACCAATAAGTATCTGTTGGTAAGTTCATTCCGTTGGCTTGTTTTCCTTTCCAAATAAAATTATTTTCTCCATTGTCTTTGAATACAGTTTTTCCGAAACGATCAACGATTAAAACAGAAGATTTTTCTTTTAATTTAAGGAATGAAAAATCAATTTCGTCATTTTTTCCATCATTGTTTGGCGAGATGAAATTATAAAAATTGGGGATTTCAAATAATATCTCTTTAATACAACCTTCAGCAGTTTGTATTTCGATTTTATGTAAGCCTTTAGAAACATCAGTAAATGTGTTGGATGTCGTCCATTGTCCATTATCTATTCGGTATTTAATAGGTTGATTAGCATTAGTAACATTTACTGTAACTTCATTTTTTGTAATTTTTAATGATAGTTTAACTTTTTCACACGGATCAGGAGGTAGTAAAGTAGTAAATGAAATATTAGAACAAGATATTGCAGGACCAATATTATTAATTGCTATTACTCTTACATAATAAGTCATATTATAAGATAATGAAGTAGAAATAGTATATGTATCAACGTTACCTAAATTTATTTCCAAAATATCATTTCCATTTTGGGATGTTCCAATGATTAATTGATAGGAAGTGGCATTTGCGATTTTATTCCATTTAATTGTCGGATTTAATGAAACATTTGATTCTCCATTTGCAGGTAATGTTGCTGTTGTACAATTTGGAATGGTAGGTACATCCATTGTTTTAAATCTAAAAACAGGACAAGTTTCACGTTTCATTCCTATTAATGTATTTTCTGGGTGTATTTTTACATTATACCAAGTGTTGGGTGTTAAATCGTTTGCTATTTGAGAAAATGTAATAGTATTATTGCTTGGTGTGGAATTATCTAAAACATCAGTTTGAATTGTTGGATCACTCTGATTATCTTCTTGAATTATTAAATTATATTGATTAGCATTATTTATTTTTTCCCATTTAAGACTAGGTTTCAAAATAACATTTTCTTCATTATCATATGGAGATATAATATTTGGACAATCAGGAAAAAGTGTATTGATATCAAAAGTTAATTCATAAGCACCCATATCTACAGATAATCCATAATATCTATTTCTTTTGTCAATATCATGAAAAAGAGAAGTAGCACCTCCTGCGATTTGTTGAAATAAACGTTCACTTCCTGTATTGAAAGCTGGACTAGAAATTTGTAGAGTAAAATCAGAATTGTCATTTACAAATTTAGGATTTCCTCTAATGTTATTTGCGGTAGAGTAATCCTCTACAATATTATTTTGGATATCATTTGTAGCTGAATTATCATTTAATATTTCAGAAGAAATGTCTTTATTTAAGTTGCCTGTTCTCCCATTTATATAGAAAATACTATTATAGATGATATTTTTAGAATTTTGAGCATATACGATAGCAGAGTTAGAATTATTTACAATAGTTGCATTAGTAATCAGAAGATTTTTTTTGTTAAATATAGCACCAGCATAATTAGACGCTCTGTTATTATAGAATAAAGAGCTAATAATTTTAAAATCTGAATTACTTTCATTATAAATAGCTCCACCAATTATTGCTTTATTTCCAATGAAATGAATTCTATTTAGATAGTTTTTAGAGTTTGGTGTGCTATAAATAGCTCCACCATTTTTTCTACTTTCATTTTCTTTGAAATAAATAGCAGTTAAAGTTAGATTACTATTATTATTATAGATAGCTCCACCATTTTCTAAACTTATATTATTTTCAAAATTATAAACATCAGTACTCGAAGTATTATTACCAACAATTTGTTCAATTTTTACATTATCAAGATTTTTCAAATATAAAGCAGCACCATTTGAAGATGAAGAATTATTTTTAAAAGTGGTATTTTCTAAAGTTACTTTATTTACATTTTCTATATAAAAAGCACTACCATTATTTGTAGAATTGTTTATAGCCCTGTTGTCATTAAATTGGACAAAATCGGTTTTTATTTCATTTATATTATTTATATAAACTGAGCTTGTATTAGATAAATTGTTTTCTGCAAAAATAATATTTTCTAAATTCAATGTTAGATTAGGAGAATTAATAAAAGAAGCAGAAGAACCTTTTTCTGTTAATGATGTAGAATTAGCATTTTTAGAAGTGAAATTTTTTAATGTTACTTCTAAATTATTTTCAAACTTAAACAGCTTTGTTGCATTTTGACCATTAATAACCGATGTTGTTTCATTACCAGTTCTTTCTAACCAACCACCTGTTTCTGGATCAATTTCATATATATAACCACCTGTTATTTCAACTTTAAAAAAACCGCGAAAATCAATAACATTCCTAGCAGAGAAATTACCTTGATATAATTTTATTGAAATGTTTGTATTTCTATTAGTTATTGAATTTATGTTATTAGTTAAATTTTCATATGAGATAGCATTATTCCAATTAGCTCCAGAGCCATTTCCAGTAGAAGTTTCTTTTACGTGAATTTGACTATATAATAAAATAGGAATTGTAAAGGTTAGTAATAAGGTTAAAATAAATTTATATAGATTGTTCATTAAATTTTAATTCATATTAGTGTGAATTAAAAATAGGTAATTCTTTTATTTAAAACTAAAAAAAACTCAAGTTATTTACTTGAGGTTTTTTTAATTTTGGGCAATCCCTTCGGGCGGGCTTTTCGTTGCAATCTTTTTCTCAAACTTCGACTTCGTTTAGTTATCAAAAAAGGATTTCCACTTCAATCCCTATTGCATTTTATTAATTTCTAAACTCGAGCTTCGAAATTCGTTTTTTTAAGAATATCTTTTCTTTCTAATCCAAAATCCAATTCCAGCTAATAAAGCAATAATAGCAGTTGGAACAAGTAGATTAATCATTTGCCAAGTCGATTTTTCTTGTAAAACAGTTGTTTCGCTCAACAAAGGAATCTCTAATTTACGATTACGTAGAGCCAAGAAATCAGAATCACCTAATAAATAATCCATCGCATTCATTACAAATGTTTGGTTGGCGTATGTTTTCGGTTTTCCGTCTGGATTATCTGGACGAACCGAAAATTTATTTTCTCCTAATTGCATCGGAATTCCTCTCCACAAAGCATTTTTCAAAACATCTCCGTCCGAAATAACGATCATTTTTCCGTCAGTAGTTTTCGGTTTGAAATTCGGAAATTCTTTACGTTCGTAACGCGAAGCATAAGCCGAATTGAAATTACCTTCTAACAAAACTGCCATCGGAATTTTTCCCATTTTATATTCTTCAGGATTCTCGATTTCAACTTCGTTTAATTGAATATAATTTAAAGCAGGTTTCAAACTTGATTGTTCAGAAGAACTCAATAAAACCGTTTGCTTAATATTTGGATTTTTTAGTAATTCGATTGGATTTGCAAATTGGAATAAAACAGGATCGATTGAACTTGTAATTGGGTTTTCTTCTCCTTTAATTCCTAACTCAAAATAAGGCCAATTGTAATAATTGTAACTTGTATTTCCTGCCGTTTCACCATCAGCCAAAACAATTTGCGCCCCATTCATATCCTTTATAACAGCCGGATGAATGCGAACACCATAATTGAATAAGAAATCATTTAACTTCAAATCTCTTGGAAAAGCAACGATTTTTCCACTTCGGAAAATAGAATCCATTTCAGCATCGACAGTTTCCACAGCCATCATCATTTTTCCACCATTCATGATATATTGATCCAAAACCAATTTATCCATATCAGAAAAAGGTAATGTAGGTTTTGCGATAATTAACGCATCAAAACGTTTCAAACTATCCAAATCAGAAGGTTGTAAAGTAAACGATTTGTTTGCAATTGGATTAAGGTAGATCTCAACATCATATTTTTCTGACAAAGCAGAACCTAATCCTTGAATATTAGCTTCTGGTAATTCGTCATGATGAACGATAAAACCAACTCTTTTGCGCTCAAAATTGGTTGCTTTCTGAATTTTTTCGGCAAATAAATATTCTAATTTTTCTGTTGAAGCCAACGCTAATTTATCAAATGGAGTAGAAGGGTCATTGACCAAAACCTCCATATAAGTCGATTTGTCGCCGTAAGTTAATTTTGCGTACGGATAAACATTCAAAATTCCTTTGTCGGTTTTAATCGGAACTGGAGTCAATTTATTTTGCTCTAATTCGGCTTGTCCTAAATCGACAGGATCAATAAAAGAATAAGAAATATTGCTATTTTTTTCGCGAAGTTCGTCTAATAAAAACTGAATTTCGTTTTTCAAAATTCTGTAATCGCCCGTTAAATCTCCACCCAAAAGAATTTCAATTTTAAGCGGTTGTTTTACATTTTCTACTAACTTTTCTGTTGTAGAAGTTAACGTAAAACGTTTGTCTTTCGTCATGTCAATTCGTGTGTAAACAAATTGAGCGATGATAAAAAGCGCGATAAATGCGATGAAAGTAATTAGATGTTTTTTGTTTAATTTTTTCATGGCACTATTTTTTATTTTCAAGATTAACGATTGAAATTTGATTTAAAATTCCAATCAAAATCAAAAAGTAAAGTAAATCTCGTGTGTCAATAATTCCTTTCAAAAACTGGTTGTAATGTGTAAAACTTCCAATTTTTTGAACATAGAAATCCATCGAACCAAGTAAATTATAAGACGCTAAACTTTCGAATCCATAAAAAATAATGAAGCAAAAGAAAACCGCCAAAACATAAGCCATTACTTGATTCTTGGTAATAGAAGAGGTAAATAAACCAATTGCGGCGAATAAGTTTCCTAAAAAGAAAAGTCCTAAATAGCCAGAAAAAATTGTTCCGTAATCTAATTCTTGTTCAGGCATCAAAAATTCTTGCAACGTAATGATGAACAAGAAAGTTGAAAGCAGACAAAAAACGACAACTGAAACGACTGCTAAATATTTGCCCCAAATAATTTGGTTGTTTTTTATAGGTAGTGTAAATAACCACAATAATGTGCCGTTTGCTTGCTCTTCCGCGATTAATTTCATCGTTAAAGCTGGAATCATGAATAGAAAAATCCAAGGTCCGACAAAGAAAAAACTATTTAAAGTTGCATTTCCCGTATTGAAAACATTGAATTCGTTATCAAAAAACCAAAGGAACAAAACCGAAACGATAACAAATGTCGCGGTTGCTAAATAGGCGGTGAAGCCTAAATAAAAATTGGAAAACTCTTTTTTGAAGATTGTCCACATGTTATTTTTTATTATTACGATTAATTAAACGCACAATAAGCATAAGTAGTATACCACAACCAAAGAAACTGACAATCGACCAATACCAATTTTGACCAAAATCTGTTTTTTGAATCACAGCAAACACGATAACAAATAATAAAATAGTCGCCAATTCGTTCATCATTCGCAATTGAACAGAAGTGTATTTGAAAACTTTATTTTGGATTTGTTTCAACGTTCGCCAGCACCAAAAATGATAAATTAATAAAACACTTATCATTCCTAATTTACTTTTCATCCACGGCATTTGTAATAAACCTTGATTTTTGTAAAGCATATTCAATCCCATTGTAATCAAAATAACCAAAGCAGGAGCGGTAATTACATTCCATAATTTTTTCTCCATGTAGGTATATTGATCCTGCAAAATTGATTTTTTTGGTTCTTCCATTTGTTGCGTTTCTGTATGATAAATCATCAAACGAACAATGTAAAATAAACCAGCAAAGTAACTTACCACGAAGATAACGTGTATTGCTTTGTATATTAAATAATTATAAGTCATATAGTTATTGTAAACTCTCTAATACTAAATTTTCTCAGCGTTAATTTTCAAATTCAATTGTAATTGTATCGTTTTTCTTTAATCCCATTAACTGATTTGCACCTCCTGATATTGTTGGATTACTCTTGTATAAAGTAACTTCTAAAAATCCTGCCGAATTAAACAAACACAATGTTCGTCCAAAAGCTTGCACTTCTTTGTTAAAATCTTGTACAACTTCGTTGTAATGCTCATAAATAACAGTAATATCGGTCATCGAGAAATCTTTCTGACGAAGCAAAATTTTATATTTTCTGTCTTGTGCAATTTCATCGAAAAAATCTTTCGAAATATTACTCACAACATTTCCAAAATGATCAATATAAATCACATTTCCTATGATATATTTATCATCGCGATAAATTGGTTTCAACTCATTCAATTGCTTCATTTCGGTACGTTTGTTCCCTAAAAGAGCAGGAACTCCGCCGCGCGCCAAGTGACATGCAACTGGTACAAAACAATTTTTCATTGGAAATAAACTGTCTATTCCTTCTGGATAAGCAGTGATTTCGTAAATTTCTTCTGGTTGATTTTTTTGGCAAATCAAGGATAAAATTCCATTATCTGCACAAATAAAATAATGATGATTGATTAATGCACAAATCGGCTTCTGATAAGGCGTACTTAAGGCATTAATTCCAATAATATGTATAGTTCCGTCGGGAAATTCTTCGTAAGAATTACGAATGATATAGGCAGCTTCAGATAAATCATAGGGATTAACATGATGCGAAATATCTACAATTGTAACATCGGCCAATTCTTTTAGAATTGCGCCTTTAACGCTAGAAACAAAGTAATCTTTGACTCCAAAATCCGATGTTAATGTAATAATTGCCACTATTCTCTAATAATTAGCAAATATATTGTTTATTATTCTTTATTTTTGTGTAAGTGAACCAAAAAAACAATCTCATTTGACAGAAATTAATATTGAATTAGCCGAAATTAATGCTCAAGATTTTTATGGTGCTAATAATGAACATCTAAAAAGAATCAAAGAATATTATCCAAAATTAAAGATTGTTGCTCGCGGAAGAGAGTTAACAGTATTTGGAAATGAAGATGTTCTGAAAGTATTTGACCAAAAAATGCAACGAGTAATTCAGCATATTCACAAATACAATCGACTATCTGATCGCGAACTCGAAATTATTATGACCGAAGATAATAATGAAATGCTTCAAATAAAAAAAGAAGACGAAATTATTGTACACGGTGTAAATGGTAAAATCATCAAACCTCAAACGCCTAATCAACAAAAGCTGGTACAAACTGTTTACAACAAAGACATGGTGTTTGCAATTGGGCCTGCTGGAACGGGAAAAACTTATACTGCTGTTGCGTTGGCGGTACAAGCGTTAAAGAACAAAGAAGTTCGCCGAATTATTATGACACGTCCTGCCGTAGAAGCTGGCGAGAATTTAGGTTTTTTACCAGGTGATATGAAAGATAAATTAGATCCATATTTACAACCTTTGTATGATGCTTTGAAAGATATGATTCCGTTCGAGAAACTTTCGTCTTATACCGAAAAAGGAGTGATAGAAGTAGCGCCTTTAGCATTTATGCGTGGTCGAACATTGGACGGAGCTTTTGTAATTCTTGATGAAGCGCAAAACACAACCTATGCTCAGATGAAAATGTTTTTGACGCGTATGGGAAAAAATTCTAAGTTTATTATCACAGGAGATCCTGGTCAGGTCGATTTACCACCAAAACAAAAATCTGGTTTACGTGAGGCGATTAATATATTGAAAGATGTAAAAGATATCGGATTTATTTATTTGGATGATAAAGATGTTGTTCGACACAAAATTGTTCGCGAAGTCTTGAAAGCTTACAAAGTGAGTGAAGATAAAGAGCGAGAGAAAATAGATATTAAAAAATAAATCAAAAAGCCAATTGTTTCTAAGAGCAATTGGCTTTTCGATTTAATATTTATGGCAGAATATTAAATTATTCTTTTAGTGGATTAGTTTTTAAAGTAAAACCTAAAATGTTAAATACTAATCCTATTGGCAAAATCATTCCTGCAATTAAGCTCATTCTATTAGAATCAGAAAATTCTAAGATTAATAAAATTGAAGTTAATATTAAAACTAATCCCGTTATATATAATATATTTTTCATTTTATTATAAATTGTAATTCAATCAAATATAATGATTTATTTCTGATTTTGTAAAAAAATATTCGATTCTAAAATCAAGTTCAGAAAGATAATTTTGATAATGCGAATCAAGTAAATGTGATTCTGACAAAAGGGGAAATCTGAAATAAACTTATAACTAACAACTCAACACTTAAAACTTTTTCACATCAACCAACCTTTTTGTAATTTGTTGCATCTAACTTACAAATCAAACAATATGAAAAAGTTATTTTCTTTTTTCTTTGTTTTTGTTGGAATGTTTTTTTCTACAAAAATAAATGCGCAAGATATTCGAATCGGATTTCCGCGTATCGAAATTGGTGAACGCCCAGACGAAAATTCTGTGAGTTTGCAATCGATGGATGTGCAAGTTGAGATTTTTGGAAATTTGGCCAAAACGACAACAACTTTAGTTTTTACAAATTCATCAAGTCGAAATCTTGAAGGGAATTTAGTTTTCCCTTTGCCCGAAAACACGACTGTTAGTGGATATGCAATTGATATTAATGGAAAATTGCGAAATGCAGTTCCTGTTACAAAAGTGCGTGCGGTTGAGGTTTTCGAAATTATTCAGAAGCAAAATATCGACCCTGGAATCATCGAAAAAGTAGAAGGAAATAATTTTCGAACTCGTATTTCTCCGATTCCAGCAAAAGGTTCACGTACGATTCAGTTATCGTATTACCAAGAATTAAAATTGGATAAATCGTCGTATCAATATCATTTGCCGTTAGATTCTTCGAAAAAAATTGCGAAGTTTAATTTGACAACAAAAGTGTACAATGCTGCTGGAAAACCACAATTGATTGAAACGCCAGATGGTTCGTTCAATTTTTCGGAAAATAGTAATATATATGAAGCAAATTTGTCGAAAACAGATTTTACACCTAAAAAATCATTGATTATTAATCTTCCGAAATCGCCGAATAATGTAGAATCTTTTGTTCAGAAAAATGTAGATGGTTCGGTTTATTTTTATGCGAATTTATTGGTTGATGCAAAATCTCAACCAAAAGTTTGGTCAAAAAATATTGGAATTATCTGGGATAATTCGTTGAGTGGTTTGAAACGAAATCATCAAAAAGAGTTAGAATTTTTAGATAAAATTATTTCTCAACAAAAAAATCTAAATATTGAAGTTTCGTTATTGAATTTTTCTTTGGAAAAATCGAGATTTTTTCAAATTAAAAATGGTGATTGGTCAGAATTGAAAAAATATTTGGAAAATGTGACGTATGATGGAGGAACAAATTATGCGAAAATTCTTCCAACAAATCTGAAAGCAGACGAATATCTTTTGTTTTCGGATGGAATTTCGTCTTTTGGCTCGAATATATTTAATATCGATAAACCTTTCTATACAATTGCGTCTTCGCCGACTTCTAATTATGGCGTTTTGAAAATGATTGCGCAAAAAGTTGGAGGAAAATTTATCAATCTAAATGAAAATTCTGTAGAAAATGCGTTCAAACAAATCAATGAAAGTTCGGTTCAATTCTTAGGAATTATCAACAATACAGCGGGAGAAGTTTATCCAATTTCGATAAATGATGTGAACAATGGAATTTCGATTGCGGGAATTTCTCAGTATCCAAATGCAAAATTAACGATGATGTTTGGACGAAATGGAAAAGTGGAATTCAACAAAGAATTGGATTTGAGTAAAGCAACTCAAAATCTTGAAATCAGTAAAATTTGGGCGCAGAGTAAAGTGAATTATTTGGAATTGAATCCAGAGCAAAATAAAACAGAGATAGAAGAAATTGGGAAACAATTTTCGATTGTGACGTCGAACACAAGTTTGATTGTTTTGGAAAATGTTTCGGATTATGTGAAATATAAAATCAATCCACCAGCGGAATTGCAAAATGAATTTAATAGATTATCGAAACAAGGTTTTGAACAAAATGAAACTCGAAAAGCTGATTTGTTGAAAAATGCAATTGCGAAAGCAAAGGAATTGAAAGAATGGTGGAAGAAAGATTTTAAATATATAAAACCAAAATATCCAAAACCTGTTGGGGATTCTACAACTTATTTAGAAGAGACTGTACAAGTGAATATGGTAATGCCAGAGCCTAGAACAACAGCTGTAATGGAGATGGAATCTAGTGCAGAACAAGCTATGGTAGTTACAGCAAATGGAGTGAGAAGAGAATCGAGAAGTTTATGTTATGCTTCGGCTAATTTTGTTGCAGATAAAAAAATGAAGGATGAATCATCAGCTTCGGTTCCGGAAATTAAAATAGTCAATGTAAAATCGGATAAAGAATACATGAAGTTGATAGAAGCGTCTAAAAATCCATATCAAACTTATTTAGATTTGAGAAATGATTATGCTGAAACACCTGCGTATTATTTTGATGTGGCAACATTTTTCTTTCAGAAAAAGGAAAGAGAAACTGGATTAAAAATTTTAAGCTCGATTGCAGATCTAGGTTTAGAAGATGCTGAATTGTATAAAATGTTAGCATATAAATTGAAAGAAATTGAGGAATATCAAACCGAATTATTTATCACGAAAAAAGTATTAGAATGGCGACCTTTTGATGCACAAAGTTATCGTGATTATGCCTTGGCGTTACAAGACAATGAGCAATATCAATCGGCTTTAGAATATCTGTATAAAGTATTAACGAATGATTATTCAGTAGAAATAACGACACGAGATCGCGATATTACGGAGATTATTGTGCCTGAAGTTAATAATTTGATTTCGCTTCATCGAAAAGAATTGAATTTATCGAAAATTAATAAAGATATCATTGTTGATATTCCGGTTGATATTCGTGTGGTGATGAATTGGAACAAAGATATGACCGATATTGATTTGTGGGTGACGGATCCAAATGGCGAAAAATGTTTCTACGGACATCGTACAACTGCGATTGGTGGACGAATGAGCGAGGATGTGACGCAAGGTTTCGGACCAGAACAATTTATGTTGAAAAAAGCGATCAAAGGAAAATATAAAATAGAAACGAATTTTTTCGGAGAAAGACAAATGAGTATTTCTGGGCCAACAACTATTTCGGCAGAGATTTACTTGATGTATAGCTCAGGAAAACAAATGAAGAAAATGATTACTTTCCAGAATAACAAGCCAAATTCTAGCGGCGAAGGAATTTTGGTTGGTGAATTTGAATTTTAGTAAATGGAAAAGGAATCTTGAAAGAGATTCCTTTTTTTTGCATAACGCATAATTCATAATTCATAATTCATCATTCATCATTCATCATTCATCATTCATCATTAATAATTAAACTCACATCCACTGATTTCGATCCAAACTTCTGTACTGAATAGCTTCACTAATATGTTTTGAAAGAATAGTTTCAGAATTATCTAAATCTGCAATTGTTCGTCCAACCCTAATAATTCGATCATACGCACGAGCAGAAAGGTTTAATTTTTCCATGACAACTTTGATTAAATGCTTCGAATGATCATCTAAATCACAAAAAGTATCCAACTCTTTTGGTCCCATTTGCGAGTTGTAATGGACTTTTGTATTTTCAAATCGTTTGGTCTGGATATTTCTTGCATTAATGACACGTTCACGAATCACAGCACTTTTTTCGCCACGACGTTCTTGCGACAAATCATCAAACGGAACAGGATTCACTTCAATATGTAAATCAATTCGGTCCAAAAGTGGTCCAGAAATTTTATTCATATAACGTTGCATTTCCGCTAAAGAGGAAGTGTTGTTTGGATCATCCATAAAATAACCGCTCGGACTTGGATTCATAGAAGCTACTAACATAAAACTCGCAGGATAATTCACAGTGAATTTTGCCCTCGAAATTGTAACTTCTCGATCTTCCAAAGGTTGACGCATAACTTCTAAAACAGTTCGCTTAAATTCGGGTAATTCATCCAAAAACAAAACACCATTATGCGCCAAAGAAATTTCTCCAGGTTGTGGATAAGAACCACCGCCGACTAAGGCGACATCCGATATAGAATGATGTGGACTAGAAAAAGGACGACTTACAATTAATGATTTGTTAGATAATTTTCCAGCAACGCTATGAATTTTTGTTGTTTCGAGCGCTTCTTGTACGGTCATTTTCGGAAGAATTGAAGCAATTCGTTTGGCTAACATTGTTTTTCCACTTCCTGGAGGACCGATCAAAATAATGTTATGTCCTCCTGCAGCAGCGATTTCCATCGCACGTTTTACATTTTCTTGACCTTTTACATCAGCAAAATCGAAAGGATAATTATTCATTTCACTAAAAAAATAATCATCTAAATTAACTTGATGAGGTTGTAAAATGATTTCTTCGTTAAAATAATCAACAACTTCTCTGATGTTATTAACCGCAAAAACATCGATTCCTTCTACAACAGCTGCTTCGTCTGCATTTTGTTTGGGTAAAATAATTCCTTCGAAACCTTCTTCTTTTGCTTGTATTGCAATCGGCAATGCACCTTTTATAGGTCGAAGTGAACCATCTAGCGATAATTCGCCCATCATTATAAATTTATGGAGTTGTTCAGAATTTACTTGCTCCGAAGCTGCTAAAATTCCAATTGCGATTGGTAAATCATAGGCAGAACCTTCTTTTTGTAAATCTGCTGGCGCCATATTAATCGTGATTTTTTTACCAGGTAATTTCAAATTAGAATTTTTTAGTGCAGCATTTATCCTAAAATTACTTTCTTTTATTGCGCTATCGGGCAAACCAACCAAATGATACCCGACACCTTGATCAATATTAACTTCCACAATAATTGTTTTTGCGGAAACTCCGAAAATAGCACTTGCAAAAATTTTCACTAACATAAAATATTTTTTTATAAATTTACTTCCTTTTTCTATTGAATAAAATAGCTGAGAGGATTTAAGTATTTAATAATTAATTAAATAATACACTTTGGTGTAAATTCTATATGAAAAAAGAAAAATATTCTTTTGAATTTGAACGATTCGAGAGTAAATCTGAGCTTGCAGCAGAACAAAAAAAAGTAGTAGAAGAGGCTTATGATATTTCGTTGAATGCATATGCGCCTTATTCTAATTTCAATGTTGGTGCATCTGTTCAATTAGAAAATGGAGAAATTTTTTCGAGTTCAAATCAAGAAAATGCTTCGTATCCAGTCGGGACTTGTGCCGAAAGAGGTTTATTGGCTTATGTAAATGCAAACTTCCCAAATATTAAGATTGAAAAATTGGCTGTTTCTACGCCAAATGTCAATTATCCATTGCCTCCATGCGGGATGTGTCGTCAATATATTTTAGAGATTGAAAAGAAACAATCGCAACCAATCGAAATTATTTTATCTGGAAAAGAAGGTGATGTTTTGGTGATAAATTCTGCTAAAGATTTGCTTCCATTGCATTTTACTGATGAATTTTTAGGGTAGCAATTTTGTACACTAAATAGATTAGTTTAAATTTGTTCCAACGGAATTGTGCAATTATGGAAAAATTAACGCAAGAAACGTACCTACAATGGTATCGTGATATGACTTTTTGGCGTCGCTTCGAAGATAAGTGTCGTTCATTATATTTAAAGCAAAAAATTAGAGGTTTCTTACATTTATACAATGGACAAGAAGCTTTACCAGCTGGTTTTATTCATGCAATGAAACCTGGTGTAGATCATGTGATTACTGCTTATCGTTGTCACGTTTGGCCTATGGCTTTGGGTGTAGATCCAAAACGTATTTTGGCTGAATTATGTGGTAAAGAAACAGGAACTTCTCATGGTTTAGGAGGATCTATGCACGTTTTCAGTAAAGAACATAATTTTTATGGTGGACACGGAATCGTTGGTGGACAAATTCCATTAGGAGCAGGAATTGCTTTTGGTGATAAATTCTTCAACCGCGATGGTGTTACAATCTGTTTAATGGGAGATGGCGCAACTCGTCAAGGGACATTACATGAAACATTTAATATGGCGATGAACTGGAAATTACCAGTTGTTTTTGTTTGCGAAAACAATCAATACGCTATGGGAACTTCTGTTTCTCGTACTGCTAACCACGAAGATATTTGGAAATTAGGTTTAGGATACGAAATGCCTTGTATGCCTGTAGATGGTATGGATCCTGTAAAAGTTGCAGAAGCAGCTTACGAAGCTATTGAAAGAGCGCGTCGTGGAGATGGACCAACTTTCTTAGATGTACGTACATATCGTTATAGAGGTCACTCTATGTCTGATGCTGAGCCTTATCGTACAAAAGAAGAGGTGGAAGAGTACAAACAAGAAGATCCAATCTTGAATGTTGAGAATCATATCTTAGTAAACAATTGGGCAACTAAAGAACAATTAGATGCAATTATTGATGAAGTAAAAGTGATGGTAGAAGAATGTGCAGAATTTGCAGAAAACTCTAACTATCCAGAAGAACACGTAATGTATGATTATATCTATTCAGAAGAAAATTATCCATTCTTAGATAAAATCGAAAACAACTAAAAACCATGGCAGAAATTATTACAATGCCTCGCTTAAGCGATACAATGGAAGAAGGAACTGTTGTAAAATGGCACAAAAATGTAGGAGATAAAGTTGCTGAGGGTGATATCTTAGCAGAAATCGAAACAGATAAAGCAATCCAAGAATTCGAATCAGAATTTGACGGAGTATTATTATATCAAGGTGTTGCAGAAGGTGTATCAACAAATGTTGATGAGATTTTAGCAATCATCGGAAATGAAGGAGAAGATATTTCAGGTTTAATTGGAGGTGGAGCAAAAGCAACTACTGAAGTGAAAGAAGAAAAATCAACTCCCAGCGAAACAAAAACAGAAGAAGCAAAACCTGTTGTAGAAATTCCTGCAAATGTGGAAGTAATTACAATGCCTCGTCTTTCTGATACAATGGAAGAAGGAACTGTAGTTGTTTGGCACAAAAATGTTGGAGATCAAGTTGCGGAAGGTGATATTTTAGCAGAAATTGAAACAGATAAAGCAGTGCAAGAATTCGAATCAGAATTTGATGGTGTTTTATTATATCAAGGAGCTAAAGTGAACGAGCCTGCACCAGTAGATTCTGTTTTAGCAATTATTGGTGAAGCTGGTACTGACGTTTCTGCAATTGCAGCAAACGGAGGTAAAGTTGCTGCACCAGCAGTTTCTACAGAAGTTGTTGATGACGAAAAACCAGTAGTTGTACAATTAGATGTAAATAATAAGGTTGAAGAAACTTCTTCTTCTGATCGTATTTTTGCATCGCCATTAGCAAAAACAATTGCAAAAGATAAAGGAATTAATTTAGCAGAGGTGAAAGGTTCTGGTGATAATGGACGTATCGTGAAAAAAGATATCGAAAATTATCAACCATCTGCTCAACCAAAAGCGGAAGCAAAATCTGAATCAGTTAAACCAGCTCAAACTTTTGTTTCTGGAGAAGATAAAGTGATTCCAAATTCTCAAATGAGAAAAGTTATCGCTAAACGTTTGGCTGAATCTAAATTTACAGCTCCTCATTATTACTTAAATGTAGAGTTGGATATGGATAATGCGATTGCTGCGCGCAAACAATTAAACTCGGTGCCTGATACGAAAATTTCATTCAACGATATGATTGTGAAAGCATGTGCAATGGCTTTACGCAAACATCCGGCTGTTAATTCTACTTGGACAGATACAGAAATTATTCAACATGGAGATATCAATATCGGTGTGGCAGTTGCTGTAGAAGATGGTTTATTGGTTCCTGTTGTTAAAAATACAGATCAAAAATCATTTGCTCAAATTTCTGCTGAGGTCAAAGATTATGCAGGTCGTGCAAGAGATCGCAAATTAAAAGCAGATGAAATGGAAAAATCAACATTCTCTGTTTCAAACTTAGGTATGTTTGGAATCGAATCATTCACATCGATTATCAATCAACCAAACTCTTGTATCCTATCAGTTGGTTCAATTATTCAAAAACCAGTTGTAAAAGACGGACAAGTTGTAGTTGGTAACACAATGAAATTATCTTTAGCTTGTGATCACAGAACAGTAGACGGAGCAACAGGTGCACAATTCTTACAAACATTAAGAATGTACATCGAAAATCCTGTTACAATGTTAGTGTAAGCTAAGATTTAATATATTTTTTTAAAGACCATTCATCGAATGGTCTTTTTTTTGTTATAGATTTTATGAATTTGTATCTTTAATCTCTAAAGTAATTAATTTAATGAAGCAACTAAAATTCTACTTTAATATTTTAAAACAGACAATTGTTGAATTTGGTGAGGACCGAATTATGAAATTGAGTGCTTCGTTAACTTATTACGCATTGTTTTCACTTTCACCATTAATTCTGATTGTAATTTCCAGTGCAAGTTTATTCTTTAAGAAAGATGCTATCGAAAACCGAATGTTTTATGAGCTTAAAAATATTGTTGGTCCAGATGTCGCTTTAGCTGTACAAAATTTTGTTACAAATTCTACCATTTCAGGAGATAGTTCGCTTGCTTTATATATAGGTATCGGAATTTTGATTTTTGGTTCTACAACAATGTTCGCCGATATGCAAGATAGTCTCAATCTTATTTGGCGTGTCGAAGCAGTTCCTCGTAGAGCTTGGTTGAAATTTGTAATAAATAGAGGGCTTTCATTTTTGATTATCCTTTCATTAGGAATAGTTTTAATAGCAACAGTAATATTAAATAGTATATTAATGAGTTTTGGAGAAGAAATTTTCAGTCTTTTCGAACTCGATACCATTATGACGAAGACCACAGTTATTCTTCTTAATAATACATTGAGTATTTCAATCTCGATTTTGATATTTTATATTCTCTTCAAGATTCTTCCCGATGCACGTATCAAAGCAAAACAAGCTTTTGTAGGAGCGTTTTTTACGGCGATTCTATTCTTTATTGCAAAATATTTAATTGGTATTTATATCGCAAACTCCAAATATTCTACCATTTTTGGATCGGCAGGTTCGTTGGTTATTCTTTTGTTGTGGATTTATTATGTTGCAACAATTCTATATTTCGGCGCAAAATTCACAAAAGTATTTGCCGAAGCCAAAGGTTACCCTATTATTCCAAAACGAAATGCGAAGCTCAGAAAAGTATCTTTTATTGATCATATTGCAGAAAAACACGATTACGAAAGTATCGATTAATAATAGATGAATGATTTTTCTTGAATAAACAATTGTCGCGAAGCGACAATTTCACCCGAGTCGATAACCACAAAGTATCCGCTGTTGCTTTGCTTAAATCAGCAAACCATCACCGTCTAATCATTTCATACAGTGAAAATACAAAACTCGAGTGTAATGATTCACCATTTTTTTTCAACTCGAACTGTCAACAAAATTAAAACTCTTGAAAAACAATTGTACTTTTCGTCAGTTCGAGTGAAAATCTCTGATTTTAGTATCGGGAACTTAGACGAATTGCTGTCAACTTTCAACCGTCCAAAAAAAGTATTGTATACACTCTACTGCCACTATGTTGCCTTCATCCTGCCTTAAAGTAGGGAGTAAGCTGCAATTACGAATTGAGGATATGGCTGATTTTTTACAAAACTTAAATCAAAATTATGATTAAAAATATTAGTTTTACCCGTTGTGCATTTTGATTAATAAATAATAAAGTTGTTCATTTGATTGAAAATAAGTAAATTGTTTTAATTTTAAAACATTTACAATGAACAACTTACTTGTAAATTACGAAAGAATATTAGAAGTTCTACTAAAAATATCCACAGATACACTTTTAATTTATCAACGTAGAAGATCTAAACTTTTTGATTTAGAACTCATCAGTCTTGTCTTAACAGCTAAATTTATGGGTATTGATAGTGAAAATCATTTATTTCGAAATCTTCCTTAAGTGCTAAGTTGTAAAATTGAGCGAAGTATTTACAATCGTAGAAAACGTAGATTATCAGAGCAAATTAATAATATTCGACTCAAATTAGCGAAAGAATTTAATGAATTTAAAAATTGTTTTATCGTTGATATTATGCCGTTGGAAGTTTGTGAAATAACAAGAATTAATCACTCTAAATTTTGCAAAGAGCATCAGTTTTGTGCACCAAATAGAGGTTTTAGTGCTTCTCAGCAATTGTCTTTTTATGGCTATAAACTTCATGCTGTTTGTTTTTTAAGAGGTGTTTTGTAGAGTATTGATATTAGTCCCGCATCTGTTCATGATATTTATTTTTTGAAAGATATAAAATCTCAACTATCAGATTGAGTGCTACTTGGTGATAGAGATTATTTGTTACAAACAATTCAAATTGATTTATTTAATGAAGTTCATATACAATTAGAAACACCGAAAAGGTCCCTTCAAAAAATATCAAAAATGAATTGAAACTTTTTTTTCTCAACTATGTGATTAATTTATGATTATACGCAATTATGCAAAGACTTTTGAGGGGTTTAAAACCAGAATTCTAGCTAAAATTACTGCACAAACATTGAATCAGTACATTATTAAAATACACTTAAATCGAAATATTAATAATCTAAAAACTCAA